>Ga0335073_10002879_pt1 | contig 23732 bp, 11 predicted proteins | sample Lox_Sample_22_FD_207093 | JGI IMG/M metagenome (GOLD analysis project Ga0335073, IMG submission 207093) | Soil microbial communities from Loxahatchee National Wildlife Refuge, Florida, United States - Lox_Sample_2.2 | ecosystem: Environmental > Terrestrial > Soil > Wetlands | place: USA... | reverse complement strand
ACGTTCTGGCAAACGATCAGATTACCTTCAATGGTGTTCCCGCAATTGTCACTTCAGCCACGCCGACGAGCATTGTAGCAACCGTACCTTCCATATCCCTGTACGACACCGGCCCCATAGCGGTCGTCACACCGCTCGGCAGCGCGGTTAGCAGCACCGATTTCTTTATAGTGCCTTCGAGTCTAATCACAAATGTTGATTTCACAGGCGTCATCACTGCGGGAGGATCGCCCTACACAGGCACAATCACCAACGGCGGAGACATCGGTCTCGTTACGTTCTCTGCAATCGCCGGTCAGCAGCTGAGTGTGCTGGTTAGCAATTCGACGATCGGTAGCGCCAATGTAGCCCTTTACAGCCCTTCCGGGGTGATTATGGAACTGGCTGCCATTGGGACCGGCAACAATGTGCTGGATAGTGTCGTAGCTCCAGCGACAGGGAACTATACGATTCTTGTCGCCAGCAATGGAGCTGCATACTCAGGCAGTGTGACACTTAGTCTCACCCAGACATCTCCTAGCAGTACACAGGCAACGAGTGCCTCCACACCGATCAGTATCGGAACCCCAGGGCAGGACGCGAGGGTAGCCTTTAACGGAGTAGCAGGTCAGCAGGCAAGCGTTCTGCTGAACAATTCCACCTTCCCATCTACCATACCCGGAAGTTGCTGGGCCGTCACTGTGAGCATCCTGAACCCGGACGGCTCCACGCTCACTTCGACCAACTTCTGTCCTGGGTATATCTTTCTTGGTCCGGTGACGTTGCCAACCACGGGGACCTACACGCTTGTGGTTACACCGGCGAACAATGGAACAGGCAGCGCGACTGCTGTCCTCTCTCTGTTCGCCGAACAGTCGCTCTCTGTGACGCCGATAACTGCAGGCACAACAGGAACCGTTGTCACGATCAATACACCCGGGCAGCAGGCCGACCTGACTTTCAGTGGTACTGCCGGACAACAGGCAAGTCTCTTGCTGACCAATTCGACCTTCCCGGCAAACGTTCCTGGTTCCGGGGCTACGATCAATGTGAGCATCCTCAATCCTGACGGCTCGACGCTGGCTTCGACTACCTTCAGTTCCGGATACATGTTCTTCAGCCCCACTACGCTTCCTACGACCGGAACCTATACGGTGGTAATCGCCCCGGTGGCCGGGGCGACTGGAAGCGTATCAGTCGCGCTTTCGCTGTTCAGCGTGCAGACTGGCAACATAACATCGGGGACAACTCTGCCTGTAACAATCAATATGCCAGGACAGGACGAGCAGCTCAGCTTCTCGGGGACGGCGGGGCAGCAGGCTAGCGTGCTGCTCTCGAATTCGACGTTTCCATCTGATCTTCCGGGTTCGTGTTCGGCGTTTACTGTCAGCATTCTCAATCCCAACGGATCAACCCTGACGTCCGCCAATTTCTGTCCGGGCTACATGTACCTCAGCGCTGTCACACTTCAATCGACCGGAACGTATTCACTCGTCATTGCTCCGGTGAATGGGTCAACAGGCAGTGTCACTGTTCTCCTGTCCACGTTCTATGAACAATCGGGAACAATAACGCCGGGAACGGCGACACCGCTCACAATCAGTATTCCGGGGCAGGACTCTCAGCTGACATTCAGCGGCACAGAGGGCCAGTCCGCCACGGTATCGCTCGCGAACTCAACCTTCCCTTCCAACATCCCGGGCAGCTGTACTTCGGTCAATGTCAGCATTCTGAACCCCGATGGCTCGACGTTGCAGTCGACGAATCTGTGTGGACAAGGAAATCTTTCAACAAGTCCCGTTTCGCTCCCCAGCACCGGAACCTACACGCTGGTCACGGCTCCGGCCGATGGGGGGACGGGAAGTACGAGTGTAACTCTCACGCTTCAATGAGCGCAGAATGCTGCCTGATCGCAGGCAGTTGAACCCGGAGAATGACCCATGACTGGTAACCGGCGGTTTAATCCACTGGCAGTTGTCGCGGTGATCATGTGCGTTGGCGCTATTCCGCCTGTTGCGGCGGGAACTAGGCCTAGGGCCCAGAGCGCCGCTGGTGCGGGAGTTTCGGCAGCGTTATCGGGAGCACGGGATGGCCAAAGCCGTACTCTGCTGCCGAACGGCCGCATCCTGCTGCTCGGTGGCGAGGATGCGAGTCAGAGAGTCGCAACAGCTTTGCTTCAGGATCCTGCGACTCGAACAGTCTCCAAAATGGCCACTGGGCTGCTGCATGCGCGATCCTACCACTCCGCGTCCCTGCTCCCGAATGGTAAGGTGTTCATCTTCGGGGGGATCGGAGAGTCGGGATCTGTGATCTCTCAGGCGGAGCTCTTCGATCCCACGACGGGTACTTTCACAAACCTCTCTACTACGGGGCTAACCCCGAGGGCGCACCACACGGCCACATTGCTTACCGACGGCCGACTACTGATCGCCGGGGGTACCGATGCCAGAGGAAATGTTCTGGGCGAGCTGCAAATCTGGGACTATCGCACCGGACAAGCGACGATACTGGCCGTTAACCTGAAGACGCCCCGGACTGGCCACACAGCCACACTACTGCCGGATGGCACAGTGCTGCTATCAGGAGGCAAGGATTCGAACGGCAGTCCGCTGGACTACGGCGAGATCGTGGACCCAAATGGCCCAACTACAAGGTTCGGCGGACAATCGCCCTCATCATCGGAAGACAGCGAGCCACCCAGCCTTGAAGCCTCCATTCCTCAAAGCGGCGAAACCGGAGTTGAGATCGATCAGTTGATCTCCTTTCGATTTTCGACACCGATGAACGTTGCCACTCTCAGCGTCAAAACGATCACGCTCACCGCTTCCGGCCAGAACGTTCCAGTCGCGGTGGTTCCCGCCGAGAACGGCATGCTTGCGTTCGTGACACCGCAGAGCTCGCTGCAGGCGGGAACAACCTACGTCGTTTCCATCTCCGGAGCAACTGACCAGTCGGGGCATCTCCTACCGAATACATCCGTCCTTTTCACGACTGCCTTCCCCGATGACGGTTCAGGATCCACCGGTTCAACCAACTCCGGAAATGGGTGGGCGGGGAACGGCGCCATACCGGCCAATCCCACGGGGCTCAACTCCCAATGGCGGAAATTGCCGATGCTTCCCGGGCCGGCAGGTTTAACTTCCCTCGCTGGGCAGGTGCTCACGCTCGATGGCAATCCCCTCGCAAACGTCCTCGTCCAGATCGACTCTCGCCTTGCAACGACGGACGAGACCGGTCGCTTTGTTGTGAAGGATATCGGGTCGGGCCACCACATTATGCTGGTTGACGGCGGCCCGGCAAGTTCGAAGGGGTCAACGTACGGCATTTATCGCGTGGGTGTAGACCTCAAGGCCGGACAGACCAATTCGTTGAATTACACCGTATGGATGCCGGCACTCGACACGCAGCATGTCGTCAAAATCTCCTCGCCAACTACCAGGGATTTGGTCATTACCAATCCCAATGTTCCGGGAGTCGAACTGCATCTTCCTGCCGGTACCGTGATCCACGACGCACGCGGAAAGCTCGTAACGCAGATTGGAATTACTCCGATACCCAACAATCAGGCGCCGTTTCCGCTCAAGAGAGGCGTTACGTTTCCCATTTATTTCACCATCCAGCCCGCCGGCGCATCGTTCACGACACCCGGGAACACTCTTTCGCCGCGAGGTCCCCGGCCACGCGGCGCGCAGATCTACTACCAGAACCGTTATAACGTGAAGCCCGGCACCACATTTACATTCTGGAACTACGATCCAGCACAGAAGGGCTGGTTTGTCTATGGTCTCGGACACGTAAGCGACGACGGGAAAATGATTGTCCCGGATCCGAATACGCAAATTTGGTCCTTCGACGGCGCGATGGTTGCGCTCCCGCCCGACGGCCCACCGTTCGGGCCGATGCCCACGGGCGCCTGGCCTCCGAATCCCAGAGGAGGAGAGCCGGTAGATCTTCAAACCGGCCTGTTTCTGTACACGAAGACGGATCTCGTCCTGAACGACGTCATCCCGCTCGTCCTGACGATTCATTACCGTCAATCCGACTACACGTCGAGGGCATTTGGCATCGGCGCCAACATGGATTACGATATGTTCCTCGTTGGCGATGCCGAGGACTCGCCGGAAGGATACACATATCAGAAACTTATCTTCGGCGATGGCAGTGACATCTACTTTACCCGCACTTCCCCTTGTACAGGTTCAAATGGTTACTGCAGCTATGTAAACGCGGTCTACACCGCAACCTCCACCCCGGGTCCATTCTATGGAGCGACCCTACAATGGACCGGCGGCATGTGGGTGATTACAACGAAAGCAGGTCTGGTTCTACAGTTTCCGGACTCGACGGATTCCACAATCTGGCAGCAAGCAGCCATCATCGCGATGCATGATCGCTATGGAAACGCCCTGACGTTTACGCGGGATGGCAACAGCAACCTAACCCAGATCACGTCACCGAGTGGCCGCTGGATTCAGTTTACCTATGACGGAACCAACCGGGTCATCCAAGCCCAGGACAATCTCGGGAGAACAACGAGCTACACGTACAACGCCGACGGCTATCTGGCAACTGCGACAGACGCGAACGGCGGCGTGACGAGCTACACCTACGACGGAGGCGGTGACATGCTCACCATCACCGACCCTCGCGGAATCACCTATGTCCAAAATGTCTATAACGTGAACGATATGGTGACCGAGCAGATTCAGGCCAACGCCGGTACCTACCAATTCGCCTACCAGCTGGACTCGAATGGGAATGTGACGCAAACGAACGTCGTCGATCCTCTCAACAACGAGCGCATAGTCACTTTTGATTCCGACGGATACATGACGAGCGATACCCGAGCGGTCGGGAAGCCGGAAGTGCAGGCCGATACCTACCAGAGACAGGAGGGAACCGGGCTTCTTCTGTCGATGACTGACGCCTTGAACCGGACAACCAATTTCTCCTATGATTCCATGGCGGACGTCACCGGTATCACCCAGCTGACGCAGAGCTCAAACCCCATCACAACGACATTCTCTTACACCTCGCAGTATTACGAACCGTCATCCATCACGGATCCGATGGGCAACACCACATCCGGAACGTACGATAGCAACGGAAACATGACTTCGATCACAGATCCGATGGGAAACACGGCCCAGATCACCTACAGCTCGGGTGGGCAGGCGACGTCCATCACCGATCCATTGGGCGACGAGACACAGCTTGCGTACCAATCTGGAAATCTCGTATCGATCACTGACCCTTTGGGGCGGACTACCTCGCGCTTTATCGATGCCGCCGGCCGCGTGGCGGCAATCACGGACCCGCTGAACCATGTCACGCGAATTGTCTATGATCCGCTTAACCGCATTACCTCAGTCGTGGATTCGCTCGGAAACCAAACCAGCTTTACCTATGACGGAAACAGCAACCTGCTTACGGTGACCGACGCGAATCAACACACAACGACGTTTACTTACAACAATATGGATCTGGCTGCTACCAGAGAGGATCCTCTTAAGAATACTGCCAGCTATCAATATGATCTGAACGGCAATCTCATTCAGCTTACTGACCGCAAGGGTCAGGTGACCACGATCAACTACGATGGCGTCAACAGGCCCACATTCGTTGGATACGGAACGCAGGCCGGCCCGACGTACCAGAGCACGGTAAGCTACACTTGGGACGCCGGCAACCGTCTGACCGGCGTATCCGACTCGATTGCCGGGACCATCTCCCGCAGCTACGATGGCCTCAATGGCCTTCTATCGGAGACCACAACGCTTGGCTCCGTTGGGTACACGTACGACGCCGACGAGCGGCGGCAAACCATGACGGTTTCGGGCCAAACCGCGGTGAACTACACCTGGGACAACGACAGCCGGTTGACAGCCATCGCGCAGGGATCGGCAGACGTGGCCTTCACCTACGACGGCGACTGGAGGCGGACCTCGATGCAGTTCCCCAATAACGTCGCCGCGACTTACGCCTACGATGCCGCCTCGCAGTTGATCGGAATCGTCTATCAGGGAGGCGCGTTGGCTCCATCCAACCTTGCTTACAGCTACGACTTGGACGGCCGGCGCAGCGGGGTCAGCGGCAGTCTGGCCAGTACGCAGTTGCCCGCAGCCGTCTCGAGCGCGGTCTATAATGCGGACAATCAGCTCACACAGTGGGGCTCCACGACCATGACGTACGATGCCGACGGCAACACACTGAATGACGGCACGAACACCTACACGTGGGATGCACGGAACGATCTCGTCTCGGCCGACAATAATGGCGCCAGTTTCGTTTACGACGGGCTGGGACGCCGCTTCGGCAAGACGATGCTCGGAGCCAACACGAACTTCCTATATGACGGCCTCAATCCCGTTCAGGAGCTGAATGGAACGACCCCTACAGCCAACCTGCTGACAGGCGGTCTGGACGAGCGATTCACCCGTACCGACTCAACGGGAACATTCAGCTACCTGACAGACGCCCTTGGCAGCACCATTGCGCTGACCGATTCGACGGGGAACTCGGACGTTCAGTATTCCTACGACCCCTACGGCAGCATGAGCATCACCGGCACAACTACCAACAGCTATGCCTACACCGGCAGAGAGTTCGATGGACTTGGCATCGATTATTATCGCGCCAGATATTACAACCCGACGACGGGAAGGTTCCTTAGTGAGGATCCACTGGAATTTGCAGGAAGTGGACCAAATCCCTACGAGTATGCCCATGACTCTCCCACGAATTTCATTGACCCGTCAGGAGAAAGCGACTTTCAATTCTACGGAAATTGGTGCGGCCCCGGCTGGACCGGGGGGCAATGGGAACCATATGATCCAAGCCACGACACCGATGTAATGTCTATCGGTATATCACCAACTTATCAGCTCGGCGTAATACGCACGCCGTACTACAAGCCGCCTGTAGATGCTCTAGATGCAGCCTGTGAAACTCACGATAAGTGCTACTATTCTTGCCGAGCAAATAATAGGTGTGACCAGGCAGCGCGACGGAGCTGTATGTCGGAATGCAACCAAACCCTCGCATCGGGTGCGTGGAACGCGGGTTTTTCAGGAGGACCGATCGATACAGAATTAGAGATTACCGGGGCTATGAAGTTCGTTGGTCCCAGCGATGATCTTGTTGGCCCGAACGATCAGTCCTGTAAGAAGCCGCAGTAGGAGTGTCACAGTGCGACATTGCAGACAGATTATTTGGATTGCTGTGTTTCCGGCAATACATATCTGCCTGTGCGTGTTTACTCTTCTTTTTCTTGGCAATGATACATGGGACTGGATTTTCATAGTTCCTCTGGATCTACCAATATTATTGCTCCTGGAACGGTTTAAGGCCCCACCGTATGACACGAAGGCCATAGTAATATACGGAACCGCTCAGTGGTTGTTTATTGGCATTGCGATATCATGCATTTCTGGGTGGTTGACGCGCAGAAGGGAGGCGAGGGACTCCCGATAGGACGGCTGAGTTGCCAGTATCCTCGAGTAATGAAATGTACCGAAGACGGTATCACCAATTGCCTAAATGGTGCGACTTATCTCGAGTAAGAAGCGTGAATGCGTCTTTCCAGTGCTTCTTGGCTTCAAAGGAATGTAAGCGAGGTATCGCAAAGCGTTCCAGGAGGCAATCCTACTGCTGGGCAAAGGTTCTCTGGCGTATTAGGGATCTACCGCTGGGTTTTCCTACTGTTTCTTCTTGCCAACTATTGGTGGTCGCGGTGAGTCGGTGCGTGACGGGTGTGGCGTGGTTGTTGGTACATCCGGGTAACAGGGTGTGGCTGAGCAGACGAGCCGGATACCCTAACCCCGCGGCCCGGAGAATCCATAGAGAGACCTGGCAGGGTTTGCAAGCAGCCGTACCAATCTCTCCGCTTATGCGGCCGGCGCCCCAGCGAGTTTCAATGATCCGTCTGAGTTGGACAGGAAGAACGCGTTCCAATGCGAGTATATCCTCCCAGTTCGGGTGCTGCCGGAGCAGGAGATGTGATTAAGCTAGGGGATGCGGCCACGAACATGATTCGAATGAAACCCGATCGGGCTGCCCAATTGATGTTCGTGATCAGCGCGATTTGTGTTTTGGGTGGCAGCGCTAACTCGGCTCAGAGCCGACCGGAGAGTCGGCGAGGCGTGCCGGAATCGGTTTTCGCAAGGACGATTCCGACCGTTCTCTACTGTGTGAAGTGTCATCAGGAGGAATTTGACGAATGGCGCCAGTCTCTTCACGCAAGTTCGTCCCATACGCTGTTTTACCTCACCAGTGCCAATCTCTTGGTAGTTAGCCAAGGCGGAGCGGCGTCTGCTCATTGCGACACCTGCCACAGCCCTGTAGCAGTGCAGTCCGGGACGTTGATCGAGGGCCCGCATCGGGATCAGGCGTCCAGCCAGGGCGGCGTGACCTGCATGGTCTGCCACTCCATCGTAAAGCTCAAGTCGACAAGTGGAGATGGCAGCTACGTGATGGGGTTTCCGGCGGTGATGGTCGACGCCAACGGCAATCGCGTCCCCGGTGAAGTACCGTACCGCGAAATCCTTGCCCATCCGGACCGACACCGACAGGCTGTGATGAAGGACTTCTATCGCACGTCGGAATTCTGCGCAGCGTGTCACAACGCCACGGTGCCCGCCGATTTGAACAACTACAAGCCCATCCGTGAATTCGCCACCTACGATGAATGGCAGTCATCCGCGTTTTCACGTCAGGATCCTCTGAATTTCTACCCGGAAAAGCTCGCGACCTGCCAGGACTGCCACATGCCCAGCGAACGGTTAGGTGCGCCCGCGGCGGAAGCCTATGCTCCTGCATCGCATCGTTGGCTGGCCGGCAACACTGCCGTGCCTTTCTACTACGGCTACGATGAACAACTTCAGAGAACCATCCAATTCCTCCAGTCCGGCCGATTTCTGACCTTGGATATCGTCGGTCTGGAAGCGTCAGGCAGCGGTGAACTGATTGCGCCTCTGGGGTCTGTGCCGTTCCGCCTCACGCCCAACCAATATGTGATTATCTCTGTGGTCATTCGGAACAAGGGCATCGGGCATTCCCTTCTTCCCGAGCTGCGCGATCTGTACGAGGCATGGGTGGATTTTCGCGTGATGGATTCCACCGGGAGAGAAATCGTCCACAGTGGTTTTCTCAATTCGAGTGGAACCCTGGATCCGAGAGCCCACGTCTTCCTTGATCGACCGCTCGACAAGAATGGCAATCCGATAGAAAACCACGAAATCTGGAAAATGCGCTCTGTGGGATTCGACAGCACCATCGCGGCGGGTGGGGCCACAATAGTCCGATACGGATTTCGCATTCCAGCGGATGCCAAGGGGCCCCTGCTTGTCACAGCGCAGGTGAAGTACCGCCATTTCCAACAGCGCTACCTCAATACGGTTCTCGGCCCCGATCATAGGCCCTATCCCGTTGTAGTACTGGCAACGGGAACGGCGGCTCTTGAGATCGGGGAGAATCGGCCTGCGCCGAAAGGCGAGGACGGCCCGGACTGGATGCGTTGGAACAATCTGGGCATCGCGTGTCTTGGCCCAACTGGAGACAGTGGATTCGCTCCTGTACCCGGTGAGGAGCTTCAGCAGGCGATTGCTGCATTTTCGGAAGTGGTGAAACTGAGACCACGTTACGTTGACGGCTACACGAATCTGGCACTGACCTACCTTCAGCTGGGGAAATTCGACGCAGCGGAAGGCCAATTGCGGCAGGCGCTCTCTCTTGACGCAGAGAATGCGCGTGCACTGTACTACATGGCCCTGGTTGAAAAGCACAGCCGCCACTTTGATCAAGAAGTAGAGGACCTTCAGAAGGTGGCAAGTCAATATCCTCGATCGAGAGACGCGCGGCGCGAATTGGGATTGGCATTTCTCGCCCAGGGCCGCGATGAGGAAGCGCTCGGCGAGTTCCAGGCACTTCAGCAGATCGTGCCTGACGACTTGGTCGCTCACCAGGAGCTAGCATCGCTTTACCGCAAGTTCGGAATGCCTGCGAAAGCCGCGGAAGAGGAAGCGGCATTCAACGCAGAGAAACCGGACCCGGCGGCGCCCACCTACTCGTTCAACTTCCTCCGTGAACACCCCGAGGTCGTCACCGAGAGCCTGCCCTGGCACGTGCACCACGAGGAAGAATCGGAGCCCACCCAACCCAAGTGAGCGACATATCCCCCGGGGATATAGCCTTGGGTGGCTGTTCTGGTGGCTGTTCGTCTCCGATTTCCCTGCGTCTCGGTGCAGTTCGCTGCGATGACCGGTATCCGGTAAATTATTGATAATGGATCATCTATTCACGCTTGTGCGCTCCGGTGCGGTTCGCTGCAAGAGGCCAATTTTCTGACTCGAAATCAGGCATACTCGTAAGGGTATCGGGGGTTCGAATCCCTCCCTCTCCGCCAGCCTTTCTCGCATCGCTTCCACCACAGAGGCTCTGAAGAAAAAGAGCTCACCCATTGGCGTGAGGCTCCGAGGCGTTTGCGTCCGGCCCCTTAACCCCCAGGTCCGCGGGCCGCACGCTCGCCATCCGGCGAGCTCAGTCCGGAGTCGGTGTCGTCGCCAGGCTCACCGCCGGGATGTTCTGGTCGTGGATCAGTTTGTTGAAGCTGGCGATCCCGCTGGATTCAATTTGGCGGAGATGATCCAGTTGCGTCTGCAACTGCGCCGACAGCTCGTCGAATACCGTATAGCTCTGCGCCGTCGGAGCCACGTCGTTCATCTCCACCAAGCCTTCCACCGATGCCAGCTTGTTATTCAGTTTGATCGGATAATTGAGAGCATCCTCATCCGCGCGGAGCTTCGTCTGATAAATGTTCTCTTCCACCGCCGTCAGCTGGTCCGAGAGATCTTTGGCCATCGTTTTGACGCGATCGTTCGAGCTGGTCAGGTACGGTTTGAGCTGGTCCAGTGCGGCGCGAATATTGACCACTGCGGAATCCGCTTCCGACACCCGATCGCGGATCTTCAGCGCCAGCGCAAGCTGTTTGTTGAAGTCCTCCGGCGTTGTTGGTGCGCGCGGATCCTTGATCACCGTAAAGTTCTGCGACTCGGTCTTGCCGTCGACCGTCAGCTCCACTTTGTACTCGCCGGGCACTGCCACGGGTCCGCGCAGCGATCCGTCCCACATCAGCAAGCCCGGAAAGCCTGTCGCATCCGTATAGCGCAGGTCCCACACGAATCGGTTCAGCCCCTCCTTCGCCGGGGCCAGTTCCGGCCCTCTGTGCCCGAATCCGCCGCCGCTAGCCGCGGCCTCTTCCGCCTTCTGCTCGGCTGTCGGTTCGCTGGAGAATTCCTTCACCAGCTGCCCGGACGCTGTCAGGATGCGCAGCTTCACCGCACCCTGCGGCTTGTGCGCAAGGTAGTAGTAGATCACCGCGCCAGAGGGCGGATTCTGGCCGGCCGCTCCGCCGCCAAATCCTCCAAAGTCGAACGAAAATCCGTCGATCCGGATCGCGCGCTTCACTGGGAAAAGCTTCACTTCGTTGTTGCGGCTGAAGTTCGCCGGATTCAGCGCCCGCACCAGCGGCATATCGTCCAGCACATAGAAGCCGCGGCCCTGCGTCGCCAGCACCATGTCGTCCTGTTCCTTCTGGAATGTGATGTCGGTCACCGGAACCGCGGGCAGGTTCAGCTGGAAGGGAAGCCAGTTGTCGCCGTCGTTGTAGGAGATGTACAGGTGCGACTCCGTCCCGGCGAACAGCAATCCCCTCTGGTTCGGGTCCGGCCGGATCGCTCGGGTGAAGTCATCTTCCGGAATTCCGTTCACGATCTTCGTCCACGTCTTCCCATAGTCCGTAGTCCGCCACAGGAAGGGATGAAAGTCATCCGATAGATACATCGTCGCCGCCACGTAGGCCGTCCCCGCGTCGAACGGCGACGCTGCAATGCAGTTGATGCGGATCCATTCCGGAGCGTCCTTCGGAGTCACGTTGTCCCACGTCTTGCCTCCATCTCGCGTCACGTGGACCAACCCATCGTCGGACCCAACCCAGATCAGGCCCGCCTGCACCGGCGATTCGTCGATCGTAAAAATGGTGTCGTAATACTCCACCGCGGTGTTGTCCTTGGTGATCGGTCCTCCTGACGGCCCCTGCTTCGATTTGTCATTGCGCGTTAGATCCGGGCTCATCACCGTCCAACTCTGTCCTTCGTCCGTTGTGTCCAGCAGCACATTGGCGCCGGCGTACAACAGATGTGGATTATGCGGCGAGAACTCCAGCGGGAAGCTCCACTGGAACCGATACTTCATCGCCTCAACGCCCGAGCCCATCGGATTATCCGGCCACGCATTGATGTCACGCAGCGATCCCGTTTTGTTGTCGTAGCGCGTCAGCAGCCCGTCGTAGGAGCCGGCATAGACGAAATTTGAATTCAGCGGATCGGGCACCACCCAGCCACTTTCGCCACCGCCCACGTCATGCCAGTCGCTGCTGGTGATGGAGCCGCTGTTGCTGCGGTTTACTATCTCCACCGTCGTGTTGTCCTGCTGCGCACCGTAGATATGGAACGGAAAGTCGTTGTCCACAGCTACCCGGTAGAACTGCCCGGTCGGTTCGTTGTCTTCCGTGCTCCAGCTCTTCCCGCCGTCGACGCTGATCTGCGCCCCGCCGTCATCCGATTCGATAAAGCGGTTCGGGTCCTCGGGCGCAATCCACATATCGTGATTGTCGCCATGACCGTTGCGAACGGTGGTGAAGGTCTTTCCGCCGTCGGTTGAGCGGAACAGCTCGGTGTTAACGGCATACACCGTGTTCTCGTCTTTAGGATCGGCGAACACCTGCGAGTAATACCACGCGCGCTGCTTGATGGAGTTATCGCCGTTCAGCTTCATCCAGGTTTTTCCTGCGTCGTCCGACCGAAAGATGCCCCCGTCCTGCGCCTCGATCAGCGCCCAAACCCGGTCGTGGTTCACCGGCGAAACGGCAAGCCCGATGCGCCCCAGAATTCCCTTCGGTATACCCGGGTTATGCGTCAGATTGGCCCAGGTGTCGCCGCCGTCGGTCGACTTCCAGATGCCGCTGTCCGGGCCACCGCTGGAAAAGTTCCACGGCTGACGCAGTACCTGCCAGAAGCTCGCGTAGAGCACCCGCGGATTTACAGGATCCATGGCCAGATCGATGGCTCCGGCCTTATCGCTCACGAAGAGCACCTTTTGCCACGTCTTCCCCCCGTCTTTCGACCGGAAAATGCCTCGCTCCGCATTCGGGCCGGCCATGTGCCCCAGCGCCGCCACGTAAACGAGATCCGGATTAGCTGGATCCACCCGAATCTGCCCGATCTGCTGCGTATCCTCCAGTCCCACGTGCTTCCACGTCTCTCCTGCATCGGTCGACTTGTAAACCCCATCTCCATGGGACGCGTTGCCGCGAATCGCGCCCTCGCCGGTACCCACATAAATCACGTTGTGGTCCGACGGAGCAACCGCGATCGAGCCGATCGAGCCGAAATCAATTTGTCCATCGGTAATCGGCTTCCAGGTGTGACCGCCATCGGTGGTCTTGAAAACGCCTCCGCCCGTTCCGCCGAAGTAGTACACCAGCGGTTCGCCGGGAACTCCCTCCACAGCGTCGACACGCCCGCCGCGAAACGGTCCGATCTGGCGCAGCTTCAGCACGGAGAATCCCGCAGCCGGACTCGAATCCTGCGCCGGGCTGCTGGCCTGCTGTGCTGCGCACGAGAGTGCGACCAGGGCAACCACGGCAAGCACGCTGGATGGACGAGTAATGCGGCGAACCACGCGCTGCAACGGAAGAGCAACCGAACGGCAACGACGATTCAAGACGCTGACCTCCATAGAAGTGGGTTGTGGGGCATTTTTGCAACAGAATCGCTGCAGGGAAAGCACGCGGGCGCGTCCGCTCGCCAATTACATCAGTCAGGAGTGGGGAAGTGCTGGAACCACAATTCCAGGCCCATGAGCAAAGCTCACTGGCACAAAATGACTTCCTGTTGCAAATCGCCGCCAGTATCCATGCCGGAATCGCCGCGTGTCAAGCCTTTCGGGAGTCAGCGGCAGCAGCATCAGCGGACTCGGCGAAGATGTGGCCCATCTTTTCCTGTTTCACCCGCAGATACGCCTCGAAGGTCTCCTCGGTCGGCACCTCTGCTGAAACCCGCTCGGCCACACGCACCCCTGCCGCTTCCAGCGCCGCGACTTTGTCCGGATTATTCGTGATCAGCCGCACCGACGTCACGCCCATCTGGCGCAGGATTTCGGCCGGCAGCTCGAACTCCCGGCAGTCCGCTTTGAACCCCAACTGCAGATTGGCCTCGACCGTGTCCAGCCCCTGGTCCTGCAGTTCGTAAGCGCGCAGCTTGGCCATCAGCCCGATGCCTCGGCCCTCCTGTTGCTCGTAGATCACTATGCCCGCGCCCGCTTCGGCAATTTTCCTCAGCGCCAGCTCCAGTTGCAGCCGGCAATCGCAGCGCAGCGAATGAAACACGTCGCCCGTCAGGCACTGAGAATGGATGCGCACCAGCGGCGGCGTGGATCGCACATCTCCCATTACCAGCGCTACGGCCTCTTCTTTCTCCGGCGTCGCACAGCCGCCCTGCCCGATCTGCGCCGTGTACACGCCTTCGAAGCCCAGAATGCGGAAATGCCCCCAACGCGAAGGAAAATCGGCATCGGCGACTTTGCGGGCGGATGCGATGGACATGGCTCGATTATAGAAGCACCGCATCGGCGGCCCTTTTTGCTGGATGCGCTTCCGTCCCGCGCGTTACGCTGGTTTCGTGCTGTACGACTCCAGGCTCATCCTCATCACCCTGCTCATCAAGCTGGGCGTCGCCGCTGCGGTTTCGTCCGCTCTGGCTCGCTCGCGGGTCTTTCAGCGTCTGCTCTTCCGCGAAGAACGCACCGCCGGCCAGATTCTCGGCCTGCTCGCCTTCATCTGCATTCCGCTCGGGCTGGGCGTGTGGGTCCGCGTCACCGTCTCCAACTTCTACGCTGCCGACATTTCGTTTGAAACCACCATACTCCTCGGCATTCTGGTCGGTCCGGGCTCTGCCCTCCTTGGCGCCATCTTTCTTTCCCTCCCGGCCATCCTGCATCGCGAGTATCTGGCTCTCCCTTTTCTTCTCGCCGTTGCCGTTACCGCCGGCATTTACGGCCGCTTCGTCGACAAGGAGGATATCTGGTCCTTCTCGCCCTTTGTCGACCTCAGCCTCTATCGCTGGATCCGCCGCAACCTGCTTCGCCCCGGCATCGACAGGCAGATCCTCCTGCTCATCCTCATCGTCGCCATGGAAGCGTTGCGCGAGTGGATCGCGCGCGCCTACCCGCATCGCCTGTTTGCATTGCTTCCCCAGTCCTGGCTCATCCGCCTCGCCGTCTGGGCCTGCGCCGCCATGGTCGTCGGCATCCCGCTCAAGATCTGGAACGCCATCCGCATCGAGCGATCCCTCGAGGAACAGAAGCGCCTCCTCCTCGAAGCTCGCCTGGACGCCCTGCAGCGCCAGATCAACCCGCACTTCCTCTTCAACACCCTCAATTCCATCGCCTCGCTGGTCCGCTTCCGTCCTGAGCAGGCGCGTGAGCTGATCGTCAAGCTCGCCAATATTCTTCGCAAAATGCTTCGCGAGCATGACGCCTTTGTGCCCTTCAGCGAGGAGCTGACGACAACCGAGGACTACCTGAGCATCGAGGTTGTGCGATTTGGCGCTGAAAAACTGCGCGTCGAGAAGGAAATCGATCCGCAGACGCTCCGGCTCCCTGTCCCCAGCATGTTGCTTCAGCCGCTGGTCGAAAACAGCATCAAGCACGGGCTTGAACCGCGCATCGCCGGCGGCATCGTCACCTTGCGCAGCCGTCTGGAAGGCAACCGCCTGGTCATTGAAGTCGAAGATGACGGTGTCGGTATTGCTCCCGGCCGTGCCCATACCAGCGGCGTGCTGCAGGGAACCGGCATCGGCATGAAAAACGTACGCGAGCGCCTCCAGGTGCTCTACGGCGACGCCGCCCATTTTGAGATCCACAGCCGTCCCGGCCGCGGAACCAGGGTCACCTTGGGTTTCCCCGCGCTCTTTCCGGACTCGAACCACTCGGCCGCGGCCAAAGCCGCCCTGAGCGCCGGGCAGAAGCCCTGACCGGCGCTGCCTCGCAGGCTACTCGCTCTTCCAGGCGCCCAGTTCCCGCCGCAACAACACCAGTTGGCCCAGGTGATAGCTGGTGTGCTGCCCGGCCAGAAGAACTTCGCGCAGGATGGTCTGCCCCTCACCCCATGGGATCGTCGAGTACAGGTTCGTCTTCGGCTCGCCGATCAGCTTCTCGAAATCCGCCATATCCTTCTTCACTGCCTTCACTGACGTCCGCCATGCCTCGTCGCTGGGCGGAGCATCCTCCGCCGGCCAGTAATCGTCGGGCCATTTGGGCGCCACATACTTCGAGTTGGTCGAGAAATCCAGCAGATCATGGAGCGCCACCCGGATGTGCTCCAGCAACTGCCATGCGGAGTACGGTGATCCCTGCGGCTTTTTGCCGCGCAGCTTCTCGGGAAAGTTATCGACCACCGACTTCAGATCGGCATGGGCCTGGCTGCCGCCCAGAAACTCCATCAGTTGCTTGCGCAGCGCGGCATCTTCGTTATTTGCCATGGAACAATCTCCCCTCCGCGCTTTGGATGCAGGCGTGCTCCCCGCCGGTTCAGAGACTCATCTCTCAGGCTGGCGCCTCTAATCGCCGCCGAAGACGTTCCCCATGCGCCGGATTTGCGCGCCCACGCCGCGAAGCTTCTCTTCGATGCGTTCGTAGCCGCGATCGATGTTGTAAACGCGATCCAGGATCGATTCGCCGTCCGCCACCAGCGCCGCCAGCACCAGCGACGCCGACGCTCGCAGATCCGAGCACATCACCGCTGCGGCCGAGAGCGGCGTCTTTCCGCGCACTGTCGCCGTCCGTCCGTCCACGCGGATGTTCGCGCCCATCCGCACCAACTCCTGCACGTGCATGAAGCGGTTCTCGAATATGTTCTCTTTTACCAGCGATGCGCCTTCAGCCTGGGTGGCCAGCGCCATATATTGCGCCTGCATGTCCGTGGGAAAGCCAGGATACTCCTCCGTCGAGATATCCGCGCCCTTCAGACTCCCCTCGCTGCGAATGCGAATCTGATCTTTGCCCAGGACCTCCACGCGTACGCCGCACTCCTGTAGCTTTCCCATCACCGCGCCCAGATGTTCCGGATTGCAGTGGCTCACACAGAGATCGCCCCCGGTAATTGCGCCGGCGATCAGAAACGTCCCGGCCTCGATTCGGTCGGGATTGATGCGATGCCGCGCGCCATGCAGCTTCTCCACCCCCCTCACCCGGATCGTCGACGTACCTGCACCGTGAATCTGCGCACCCATCGCCGTCAGCAGCGCCGCAAGATCGGTCACCTCCGGCTCGCGCGCGCAGTTCTCCATCACCGTTTCCCCATCCGCCAGCGCCGCCGCCATCAGCAGATCTTCCGTGCCCGTCACCGTGATCTTGTCGAAGAGAATATGTGCGCCTATCAGCCGCTCCGCCCGCGCCTCGATATAGCCGTGCTCGTAGCTGATCTGCGCGCCCATGGTCTCCAGCCCCTTGATGTGCAGATCGATAGGCCTCGCGCCAATGGCGCATCCACCCGGCATCGACACTCGTGCAATGCCCGTCCGCGCCACCAGCGGCCCCAGCACCAGAGCCGAGGCCCGCATCGTCTTCACAATCTCGTACTTCGCCGTCGGATCGCTCAGCACCCGGCAGCTGATGGTGGTCCTGTGCTGGGCGCGTCCATACCCCAGCTCCACTTCTGCGCCCATCGATACCAGCAGCTTCCGCTCGGTCTCGATATCCCGCACCTGCGGAATGTTCTCCAGAACCACTTCGTCTTCGGTCAGAATCGCCGCCGCCATGCAGGGCAGGGCAGAGTTCTTTGAGCCGCTCACACGAATCGTGCCGAGGAGAGGATTGCCGCCGCGAATAACAAATTTATCCATATTGTGTTTTCAGTCTAAATGCGGCGTTCTGCGGAAAACGCATGGCCGGCGCCGCGTCTGAGGGAAGGGAATCGCGATGCTCGCGTTTATTTCTTTGCAGGCTGCGCCGCCGCGCTGGAAGCGGGAGGACCATCCTCTGTCCAGATCACCTCGCCGGGCCGCGCATAGTGCAGCCGCTCGCGTGCCTCGTGCTCGATCGCATCCGGATCGCTCTTCAGCTCCTGGACGCTCTGCTGCAGCCGCGCGTTCTCCTGCTTCAGTTCGACAAGCCGCTTCTGGATCGCCCGGTCTTCGGCGCGCTTCTGCTCAAACATGTTCACGCCGTTCTCGCCAAAAATCGCGTGATACCCGAAGAAAAGTGCCGCTGCCACAACCAGCACCGTAGCGACACGCCGCCGCATGCGGTAGAGGAACGCTGCCGTGCCGGCAATCGCCCGCTCTGTCATCGGTGCCTTCGCCTTGTTATCCGCCCCGCTCAATCCGCCCGTCCTTCAGTCCCGCTTGCGTCGGCCTTCACGCCATCACCCAGTCTTTTGCGGCCCGGCTCAGCGCTTCCCGATCGCTCTCTTTGCGAGCCTCGGAATACACCCGCACCACCGGCTCTGTCCCGCTCAGCCGGTAACAGACCCAAGACCCATCCGCCAGGATCAGCTTCAAGCCGTCGGTCCGCACCACCTGTGTGACCCGGCGTCCGCCCATCTCTGCCGGATCAGCCTGTATCTTCTCAGTGAACTTTTCCTTTACCTCCGGAGTCAAGCGGAAATTCTCCCGATTGGGGTAGTAGGAACCAACCCGGTCAAATAGCCCCTGCAGTTGCTCGCCCAGGCTTCTGCCACGCACCGCGATCATCTCCGTCACCAGCAGTCCCGCCAACACGCCATCCTTCTCTGGTACGTGGCCGCGGATCGTCAGTCCCGCGCTCTCCTCGCCGCCGATCGCAATCTTGTCCTGGTTGATAAGGTCGCCGATGTACTTGAATCCCACCGGCGTCTCGTATAGCGGCACCCCGAACTCCTCCGCCAGCGCATTGATCAGATTCGTGGTCGCCACCGATTTAGCCACGCCGTTTTTCCACCCGCGCGTCTCCACCAGATAGTCGAAGAGCAGCGCGATGATGTAATTCGGTTGGATGAACGTCCCATCGCGATCCACAATGCCGAAGCGGTCTGCATCGCCGTCCGTCGCGATCCCGATTGCCGCACCCACCTCCTTCATCTTCTGCCGGCATGTGTCCAGCAGTTCGCCGTCCGGCTCCGGCGCGTGTCCGCCGAAGAGAACGTCTCGGGAATCGTGTACCGTCGCCGTCTCCACGCCATGCTCGCGCAGAATATGGCAGCTGTATCCGCGCGCCGCGCCCCAGAACGGATCGAACACCACCTTCAGTCCGGCCCTCCGGATCGCATTGAAGTCAATCAGCTCACCCAGCCGCTTCAGATAATCCGGCTTCACATCCACTTGCTCGAATTTCGCGGCTCCGTCTCCGGATGCCGGCACTTCCTCGAGCTTCTTCACATTCGCTTCGATGTGTTTCGTCACTTCCGGCAGTGCCGGAGCCCCGTCCGGCGTCGAATACTTGATCCCGTTGTACTCCGGGGGATTGTGCGAAGCCGTGAAATTAATCGCCCCGCCGGTCTTGCGCTGGTGCACCGCCCAGGCAATCGCCGGCGTCGGCGCGGGCTCCGGAATAACCAATGGCGTGACGCCGTTTGCGGCCAACACCTTCGCCGCCTCCGCCACGAACATCTCCCCCAGGAAGCGCGGATCGCGGCCGACCAGCACGGTCTTCGGCCCCGGCTGCGACGCCACATATTGCGCAATCCCGGCCACCGCGCGCCGGATGTTGCTCAGGGTGAACTCCTCCGCCACGATCGCGCGCCATCCCGAAGTCCCGAACTTGATTTCGGCTGTCATGTCCTTTTTCCTTTTGCGGTTCCGGACTTATGATGCTGCCAGTCCCATCTGCCGCCGCACCGATGATTGTATCCGCCGCTCAGGTCCGCCTTGTTCTCACCACCGCCGGCTCGCGCGAAGAAGCCAAACGCATCGCCGCCGACCTCGTCAACGAGCGTCTTGCCGCCTGCGTCAATCTCCTACCCGGGCTCAGCTCGATCTATCACTGGCAGGGCGCTGTGGAGACGGCCTCGGAGATTCTGTTGCTGATCAAGACCACGGCAGATAACCTCGACCGAGTGGAAGCCGGGATCCGCCGCATGCACTCCTACGAATTGCCTGAATTCCTTGTGCTTACTCCCGACGCTGCCAGCCAGGCGTACCTCGACTGGCTCCTGAACTCCACAGAGCCCCTTCGCTGAGGGAAAGAGGCTCCCTGTTGTGCGGAATCCGAGATCGGGCCGTGCGTCGCAGGACCTGCGCTTCCTTCCAAAATCAAAGGGCGCGGGGTTCACCCCACGCCCTCCCTGAGTTCTGAGCTCTGCGTCCGGAAATCTATCCTTCAGTCGCCCCGTGGCATTTCTTGTATTTCTTGCCCGAGCCGCATGGGCAGGGATCGTTTCGGCCCACTTTTTCGCCGGTCCGCCGCTGCGTCACCGTGCCGCCGCTGTCGCCCGCGCCCGCCATCCGCGCATGCTCCAGCTCGCGCTGTTTCTTCCGCTGGAACTCCTTCTCCAGCTCGTCGATCGTGGTCTGTGGCGCGCGTGTTGGGATCGGCACCGGCGCTTCGGCGGGCGGTCGGTGTCCGTTACCCATACCTCCCTCGGCGGACGCCACCTGGGGTGCAGCAGGAATCGCCGTTCGCGGTCGCGCGGCAATCTCCACCGGTCGCCCATCCGGCCCCACAATCTTCATCAGGAACAGGAAACGCACCGTGTCTTCCTGGAAGCGCTCCATCATTCCCTCGAACATCTCGAACGACTCTTTCTTATAGGCCACCAACGGATCCTGCTGAGCGTAGCCCCGCAGCCCGATTCCTTCCTTCAGGTGATCCATGTTGAGCAGATGATCCTTCCACAGCCCGTCAATCACGCTCAGCATGATCATCCGCTCGTGGAAACGCATCGCCTGCTCGCCGATCAGCTGCTCTTTGGCTTCATACTTTTCTTTCAGCTGCTCGAACAGCGTCTCGCCCAGCTCGTGCCGCGTCATGTGCGAGGTGTCGGCCGTCTCGGCGCTCAGCTCGAAGCCAAACTGCGAAGCCAGCTTTTCCTGGAGCCCCTTCGTGTCCCACTGGTCGGGGTGAACCTTCTCGCTCGCAAACTCGTCCAGCATCTCGCTCAGCAGGTTCGGGACGTAATCCTCGACGATCAGTTCCTTCTGGTCCAGTCCTTCCAGCAGCTGTCGCCGCAGCCCGTAGACTGCCTCGCGCTGCTTGTTCATCACATCGTCGTATTCGAGCAGATGCTTGCGGGCCTCGAAATTCTGCGATTCCACTGCTTTCTGCGCGGCCTCGATTCGCTTCGAAATCATCCGCGACTCGATCGGCATGCCTTCTTCCATGCCCAGCTTCTGCAGCAGCGTCCCCACCCACTCGCGCGCAAAAATGCGCATCAGGTCGTCTTCGAGCGACAGGTAGAACCGCGAAGCGCCCGGATCGCCCTGGCGGCCGGCGCGTCCGCGCAGCTGGTTGTCGATGCGCCGCGACTCGTGCCGTTCCGTGCCGATAATGTGCAGCCCGCCTGCGGCAATCACCCCTTCGTGCTCTTCTCCGGCGCTCGCCGCGTGGCCCTGGTACACGCGATCCCAGTTCTCCTGGCTCGTCTCATATTCCTGACCCTGGTAATAAAAGCGCAGCATGCCCGGCGCCGCCATGGGATTGATCGCACCTTCGGCCGCACTGATCGCCCGCGCCATCGACTTCTTCACCAGCTCCTGCCGCGCGACAAAATCCGCGTTGCCCCCCATCAGAATGTCCGTGCCGCGCCCGGCCATGTTCGTCGCGATGGTCACCATCCCAAGCCGGCCCGCCTGCGCCACAATCTCCGCCTCGCGCTCGTGATACTTCGCGTTCAGCACCACGTGCCGCACGCCCTTGCGCGCCAGGATCTGCGACAACAGCTCCGATTTTTCAATCGAGGTGGTGCCCACCAGCACCGGCTGCTGTTTCTCGTGCAGCGTCGCAATCTCGTCTGCTACGGCGTGATACTTCTCCTTCGCCGTGCGGAACACCACATCCGCATTCTCAATGCGCAGCAGCGGCCGGTTCGTGGGGATCACTACAATGTCGAGCTTGTAGATCTCTCCGAACTCCGATGCCTCGGTCTCGGCGGTGCCCGTCATGCCCGCCAGCTTCTTGTAGAGGCGGAAATAGTTCTGGAACGTGATCGTCGCCAGGGTCTGATCCTCGCGCCGGATGTTCACGCCCTCCTTGGCCTCGACCGCCTGGTGCAGCCCATCCGACCACCGCCGCCCCGGCATCAGCCGCCCCGTGAACTCGTCGACGATGATCACCTCGCCGTCTTTTACCACATACTGCACATCCCGCTTGTACAGCGTGTGCGCCTTGATGGCTGTCTCGACGTGATGCTTCAGGTCCCAATTCTCCGGGTCCGCAATGTTCCCGATCCCGAGAAGCTTCTCGATCTTTTCCCACCCCTCGTCCGTCACGCTGATGGTCTTGTGCTTCTCATCCACCACGTAATCGCCGGTCAGGATCTTTTCTTCGATGCTCTTCTCGATCTCCTCGCCCTGCTCCAGCGACGGAATGATCCGGTTCACCCGCGCGTACTTGTCCGTCGTCTGGTCGGTCGGACCGGAGATGATCAGCGGCGTTCGCGCTTCGTCGATCAGGATCGAGTCCACCTCGTCCACAATCGAGAAATAGTGCCCGCGCTGCACGCAGTCCGCCAGCTCGAACTTCATGTTGTCGCGCAGGTAGTCGAACCCAAACTCGTTGTTCGTTCCATAGGTGATGTCCGCGCCATACGCCTTGCGCCTCTGGTTGTCGTCCAGATCGTGCACGATTACGCCGACCGTCAAACCCAGGAACTCGTAGATCTTGCCCATCCACTCGGCATCGCGTTTGGCCAGATAGTCGTTCACCGTGACCACGTGAACGCCGTGCCCGGCCAGCGCGTTCAGGTACACGGGCAGCGTGGCCACCAGCGTTTTGCCTTCGCCGGTCTTCATTTCGGCAATCTTGCCCTGGTGCAGCACCATGCCGCCCACCAGCTGCACGTCGAAGTGCCGCATGTTGACAGCCCGCCACCCCGCTTCGCGGACGACCGCAAACGCCTCCGGCAGCAGGTCGTCCAGCGCCTGCTTCTCCGCCGCCACGCGAGCTTCCTCTTCCGTGATCCCTTCGAGCTCTGCGGCGACCCGCGCCCTGAATTCCACTGTCTTGGCCCGCAGCTGTTCGTCCGTCAGCGCCTGAACCTGCGGCTCCAGCGCATTGATCGCGTGGACGTTCGGGAGCAGGCGCTTCACCACCCGTTCGTTACTGGTTCCAAATATCCTGGTAAGAAAGTTCGCGCTCAAGATGATCCTTTGGCGGCCGTCGCGACGGATCGCCGCAACCCCTTCCGCTGTGAAAAGAAACGCTCCTTCATCATTTTAGTCGAGCCGTGCCGATTGCGCGTCTTCGCTCTCCGGGCATAGCCCCTCACCCTGCTTGTCCTCGCGTTGCTGATTTTTATCAAAGGTGCAGGCGCGCTCTCCATCGATGGCGTGATCGCGGCCTACTGATTGCCCCGCCTGCTCCGTCTGCATTGACCCGTTTTCACCGGGCCGATATACTCAGGTGGAACCGTGCGGGAGTAGCTCAGTGGTAGAGCATCGCCTTGCCAAGGCGAGGGTCGCGGGTTCAAGTCCCGTCTCCCGCTCCAGCCTGCTGCCTCCGGTTCC
>Ga0335073_10002877_pt1 | contig 23743 bp, 13 predicted proteins | sample Lox_Sample_22_FD_207093 | JGI IMG/M metagenome (GOLD analysis project Ga0335073, IMG submission 207093) | Soil microbial communities from Loxahatchee National Wildlife Refuge, Florida, United States - Lox_Sample_2.2 | ecosystem: Environmental > Terrestrial > Soil > Wetlands | place: USA... | reverse complement strand
GTCTTTGGGGAAAGCTTTGGAGATCTTTACTCATTAGATGAATGGGCGAAATGGGATATGAGGCTTCAGGTGCGATATGTGCCAGCGACCCAGCATCTCTTCCATAACAAATTCATCGTCGCAGAATATGAAAAACCGATCAACGGCCGCCGGTTCGCGTATCTCTTAGGTGTGGGTTCGGCGAATCTTACGTGGGGCGGGTGGCAACGAAATTTCGAACTCTGGACGTGGGATGCTGGTAAGGGCCTCCGTGCGTGTGCTTCCTTCCTAAAGTTTTTAGCGAGCATGCCAAGCGTCGGAAAAGGTGTAGTTGAAAGCTGGGTTGACGGGATCAACCGTTGCGCGCAAGGCTCAGCATCGCTTCCATGGCTTTTTGGCGACAAAGAGGCACTCCGACAACGAGCATTCAAGGCTCTCATTGGAGGAATTCAAGGTGACGCGCGGGTGCTCCGAATTCTTTCGCCCTATTTCGATGAAGGGTCTCCTCAGCTCATGGAAGAGATTTTGTCTTTGCTTGAGTCATCCAAGGGGCCGCTTCCCAGAGTAGAGGTGTGGGTCGACGCATCGCAGATTTTCGCGAGCGCCTCGGATTACAGAAGCCTCATGGCGCTTCAGAAGAAGTGCAATCACAAAATTCTCGTAAAGTCTCTCAGAACAAAGGCCCGAGCTGTACATCCAGTTTGGGAGCAGGTTCATGCAAAAGCCATCGAGCTTGAAGGTGCAAGTGGGTCCGTGAGTCGCCTGCTTGGATCCGCGAATTTCACGGCTGCTGCCTGGATCGGGCGCCGCAACACGGAGACGGTGTTTCATGAAACAGCGCGTGAAAGCCTGCCCCGACTCTTGGACCACTCTCTTGAGGTTGGGCCGGTTCCTGACGAAGCCTTGAATCGATGGGCATGCGCTGAGACAGATATGAAGGACGGGCACGAGGCCAAGCAACGATATATCTATTGGGCCGCCTTCGACGAAACCGCACAACCTCACACACTGACCGTTTCATATTTCTCCAAAGATCTGCCCGTTAGCTTCGAGATCGTTGCGGCGTTTGATTCACGTCGAACGGTGCCGCCGCGTCTCCAGGCGATAGTTGAGCTATTCCAGAATGTGGAAAGCTGGATCAGGCTCAAGAACCAGAAGGGCCTCTTGAAACTTCAACTAAAATCGCGCCTCTCTTTATTCCCCGAGCGCATGCGCGTAATACTCAAGTTCGCTGATGGTACATCAATCGAGTCCGGTGTTGAGGTGTCAAATCCAGATTTCGGACTGAGAGATCCAACGTCTGGCATACCAAGGGAGCCCTCCTATGAAAATGTCTTCGGGCTGGGAAAGACTATTGTCGATCCTCTTCCGAAAAGGACGACTTTAGAAGCCTCCGATGACGATGCTCCGGACGAAGAGGAAGATGTAGTAGAGGCACCGGCGGCGCCGGATTCTCTGACGGATGACCCAGACTTTGACCGACAACCCGTGGGCGTTCAATTCGCGAAGTCGCTGGCGAAAGCCAAGGTCGACCCAATTCAGATGAAAATACTGCGAAGACGAGTCGAGGCCTTTCGGAGCCAGGCGCAAGACCCGGCAGAGAGGATGATGCTGGATGTGCTACATCATGCGACCGAGGAAAAGGCCACGTGAAGCGCCAGTCAGCGGGTCCAATAAAGATTCACACTCGGGTGCTGCGGCCCGCGAGTTTGGCGAGCGCACAAAATAAGACGGCACGGTTCGTATGGCGGAAACTACGCCGAGCGAAGAGTTATCTGATCGCTGACGAAGTTGGGGCAGGAAAGTCGTACATCTCGTTATCATTGGCATTTGGCCTCTGGCGATCGCAACACCCGCGGAAACCCTGCTTCCGCATACTCGTCTTGGCTGGTCCTAGCGAGTTAAATCACGCCTGGCTTCAGAAACTCGTCGGCAGTGTGCGGGAAGACCTGAGGGTGGCATCGCTCGCACAATGCACCGGAAAAAACTCCTATTCCGATCTGTATCTGAGCAAGCCACATAGCGGCAGGCTTCCTCAGATCGTGGTTTACCATCTTAGGTATCGCCGCGATGTACGCCGCCTTTTTGAGGCGCTAGAGGACGATCGAGCGAAGTTCCGGCTACTAGCGCCAGGACGACGGCGTGGCGACAAGGTGGAGATATTGGTGACTAGCCCGTCCTGGGTGCAGCGATTGCATTCCCAACGCGGGCGCCAAAACCGTTTGTGGATCCGATGGTTACAGCAAGCGGATGTAATAATCGCGGACGAGATCTTCGCAACTAAGAATCAGGGCACGATTTACGGCCGACTCTTGCGACCTTCGTCCGAACTCGACCGCCCCAGCTTGTGGCGGAGGCGTCGGCCCTACTTGATTGGACTGTCGGCAACACTTCTTTCCCGCGACCTTTCAGATGCCCAATCGGTCCTGAAACTGTGTCTAGACTGGCGCTCAAAATCAAGGCGCGTCGAATCGCTTAGTGTGAATGTCGAAAACGCGCTAGAGGGTTTCTCTCGCGAGTTGCGGGCCGGTCTTCGGACAAGAGTTGAAGCGCAAAGGCGGAAGCATCTTCGTGCCTATAAAACTCACAAAAGGACTCTTGAAGTGTTGCTGCCAGAGTTGATCGTCCGCACCGTAACTCAGCGGCCTCGGTTTTATCGGTTTGCGCCTGGAGGGCACAATGACCCCCGAATCGTGGCGGTGCAACCCAACCTGGAGCACAATGCGTTTCCAATCGACCGCGTCGATACTCTACTCACTGCGCTGCGGGGTCGGTTTTTCGAAGCGCGTGGTGCGTCGCAGGATCTGGCCTGGTTCGTAACCCAGGCAGCGAACTCGAGGGCAGGTTGGGGCGACAAACAGCACCAGTACTTGACATGGACTGCGATAACCGAGTCCAATAATTCTGGAGCGCGATCTCACGCGCCCCATCCAAAGATCCTGTCACTCCTATTGTGGATCAAACGTTACTATGCCGATTGCGAGTTGTTGTGGCTGCGTCGCGACGTCAGCGATCCACATTTCAAATTGGTGATCTACGTTCATCACGTGAAGACCGCGAGCGACCTGAAACGGCGATCTGAGAAGGAGAGCCCTGGCCGTCAGCTTCGAGAGCTGCTTCGGCGATTGATGCTTGGCTCTATCAACAGACTAGCGCGACGTAATCGGGAACTGTTCAGAGACGGGAGCTTAACCCGCCCACAACCCGATCTTTCTGCAATCCTACGCTATCAAGGTTGGTCAATCGAGAAACTGAAACGATCGAACCTCACGCTGCTGCTCGCGGCATGTGTAAATGCTCACAAGGCCCGAACTCGGGACGAAAAGCTTAGGCGTTTCAGAGACACGCTAGCCGGCTCAAACGTTGACTGGAGGTTCGCCCATTATCGCCAAACATTGCGCAGGCTACCCGAATTTCGACGCAGGGTTCTGGAAGAGATCGGCTGCGAAACCATATTGGACTATGAGTCTGAGCTAAAGAGGCGCGCCGGCAAGCTCGCTCTCACTCCCAGCGTCGCACTCCTCGATCCGGACTCCCTTGACCTCCCGATCGAGACTAAACAAGCGGCCCAGAAACGGCTCGGCCGGCTCGCAAAAGAATGGAAGTTCTTGGCCTCAAGCTTTCGAGAGACGCGGGAACGAATCCTCCCTGTGTTGAACTCCACAGCGAGGCGAGTGGCGCGGTTGATTACACGCGAACCAGCATGGGAGGAGATGATAGACAATTTCGTCCGTGCTCCCCGTACGGAGTTCAATCGACTTATTCAACAAACCGAGAGACCGCACCGTGCTCCGTTGGAGATTGCGGTGCAGACGGGTGAAGATTCCGGCGCGCGCGATTTCACTGCCGACAGATTTCGATCGCCTGGTAACCCGTTCGTTTTAGTTTTGACGAATGTCTGCACGGTTGGAGTGGACCTCCATACCTACTGCTGGGATGTTTTGCATTACACGCCAGCTTGGACACCTCACGAGGCGGAACAGAAGACGGGACGGATAGATCGTCCCCGACTCCGAGACGCTTCCCAAAAGCTTAGGATCTCGCCCGCGTCGGCCCTAAAGAGAATCAGAGTCCACTACCTAATCTGGCCATACACATATGATGAACGAGTATTGGGCCGGCTCAATCTCAGGGCTCAACTTGCCGAACGCTTGCTTGGGTCCAAACACCAAGAGGCACTAGAACACACTCCCGAAGAGACTGTTGTTGAGAGCCTTCCATATTTCAAACCATTGCGATTAGAACCGAGGGGAGTTTAGGTGGGTATTTCTTGCGACCTCTTATGCATGCGGGCTAGTTCAGGGATGCAGCGACGCGGACGGTTGGCCGCTATGCTTTGTTAGAAGGTTTTGCAGATTCCGGTAGATGTTCTGCTCAACTTCCTCAGGCGGCAGTGACCAAATTTGGCTCAATTTGTCGAGCGCATCTTCGACGTGCCACGGCATGACAGGTTCTCCCCTCAATTGTGCGAAGGGGCCATCCGACTCTGTCAACACGTGCTCACGTGGCATCCGAGCAGCTAGGGCTCGTCCCTTCGCGCTCGCAAGCATCACCGGACCAACGCTGAACCAGCAGCCAAGATTGATCGCCCGTTCAAGATCGCGAGAACTACCGGAAAACCAATGCAGTACGGGCGTGCCCGCGTCAATGAACGTTTCCACATAGTCGAGCACAGCACCGCTTGCTCGCCGGCTATGGAGCGACATAATTCGCCCGCGAGATTCACAGCATTGTGCGAGAACGTGCTCAAATACGGCAATCTGGCTCTGCCAGTGGCTGCGACACTCGGGGCTGCCATCAAGACCGATCTCACCGATGTAGCGCGTCTCGGGCAGAAGGCTATCGAACAGCGGGAGTTCGTTACGTCGCTCATGGGCCAGTTGAGGATGGAGGCCGAGCCCAGTCCAGATACGTTGAGCGTCCGCTGCCAGTGCCGACGTTCCCGCCCAGGCAGAAGGCGTTGTCGTGACCGAGAGAACGTAGAGTCCGCGCCTCACGCATTCGTTTAGCACCGCCTGCGGGTTGGGATAGAGATCCAGATGGCAATGAAAATCGATCACTTAACACCGTAGAACTTAAGCAATGCCCCGAGTTCCTTGAGTCCGCGACCGACCATCGCCTGCAGCGCATCGATGTCGCCCAGCAATGTGGTACTCAATGACATACCGAGCCAAGTTTCCGTGCCATCAGCTTCTACCTCGGCGAGCGCCATAGCAACGGATCGGACATCATCGAAACTGGCGTAGTCTTCGTCGGTGCGCCCGAGATCTTCGTACTTATATTCCGTCTTGTCTTTCATGCCCGCGGCGCGAAACGCGGCCCTGCGAACAAGGCAAGGCACGCAGCGTCCACAATGCGTATAGCCGAATTTCCTGAACCGCCCGCAGCTCGTCGTCTCCGCAGCGTGCGCACGTAACAGTGTTTGGTTCTTGCATTCACGTAACATTTCGCCTTTGGTCTTCAGTTGGTATGGATTTTCCATGCGTACACGTAAGCCGGCCACGTCGAGCAATCGCTGAAGTAACCTGAGAAAAACCGGGTGCGTCGTCCGGGTGCTCAGGCTCCCGAGGCGAGCGCCCGTCAGCGGTGGGTTGACCGAGATGAAGCCGTTCTCGCATACATAGAGAGTCACACCCTCGCCCGCGTGATACCGTGCCAGCGTCGTGGCTGCCAACACTCCGTATGCGATGAAAATTAGCGAACGAGCGCGCTGTGACGGCGGGCTTTCAGAGTTGGGAACATGCGTATTGTGGTTTATTTGCAGATGACGGAGACTCCCAATGGCTTTTGCAAACGAGCGCTGATTATCGGCGTCGCCGGTCACCACTTGACTGACAGCGAACGGACGCCTTCCATTTGCCACCAAATCTATAGTTCCGATGAAGCTGTCCAGTCCGCCCGAGAGCAGCGTGATGCAATCCTCTTCCGGACAGACAGGATCATTCTCCGGCTCCGGAGAAATTCCGCCGCCCACGAAACTGATCTCCCATCTATCCGTGGTCAAGAACCCGAGGATGTTTTTGACGAGCTCGCGCTGCGTGTTCCAGAAGTCCGGATCGGTCACCGAAACCGTGATCTCGAATTCTCGGGTCCAACCATCCGGGCTCTTGCTGCGATGTCCCGCCAGATCAGCGGCTATCACGGATAATGTCAGCGACAGGAAATCCCAGGCTCTCGCGGCGACGTGCAGTTTCTGCCGGAGAATTTCATCTCTCACGGCCGCGCCGGCGCCGCCTCTCGTCTGTCTATCTGGGTTCCCATAAAGAATAATCTCCAGTGCATCACCCGCGGCGGCGAAGGTGTAGTCTTTTGGCGCACAGATGAGCTTCATTGAATGTAACCCTCAAACACCTGGAAAGCCTCTCTTAGCGCATCTCGGACGAATTCATTGACACGGCCCGTCGTTAATCTATTGCCCGCGGCTCGCAGTTTGCGGAACGCCGCCGCGATCGTTTCCTTGATGTAGTTTCTTACTTCCTTCAATCGCGCCATGGCGGCCGTTGCTGTCGGTGCCTTATCCTGAATCGTTTTTCCAAGATCAAGGTGGAAACGCCGGAACACATCAATCGCGACGAAGCGCTCTATGGCGAAAGTCCGCTGATCCTCGTTAAGGTTGAGAAGATCGGCGTTCGGGAACATGGTCAAAAGTTCAGACAGAGCGTCCTTGATGGAGACGCGCCCGGCCTCCGCATCCTGCGTTCCGTCCGCGGGCCGTACGGCTTCGACTACGGCGTCCATAATTTCCCGCGCCGATCGCCCGGCGAGCAAAACCGGGTCCAGCGGACTTCCCGCTGTTGGAGCTTGCCCTCCCGCGACACTCGACAATGCTCCATAAAGCGCATTTGCCGTCGAAGCGGTTCCACCAAATCTCCGTACTGCGCCTCCCCCGCCGCCATACCCACTCCGCACATAGTGACGAACACCGCGCCGCATGTTGCGGGCGTCGCCTCCGCTCGCAAACCTTGTAAGACTGCGCCGTGCCCCTCCGAAACGTCCGACCGGCGCTATCGGCGACGTACGCGGCGAAGCTATCAGCGGGGCTTGCTGACCGTTCTGGTTACCGCCGTCTGCAGGACCACTGCCGCCGGTATTTTCTGGTGGAGGGACCGGCGGCGCCGGCACCGCGTCTGGGGGCACCGGATCTGGCACCCACGGCGGCACCATAGGAACGCCGCCGGACGGCCCTTTACTGGACGCTGATGTTCCCATCTTGTTTCCGTTGCTTGATTGCTGCCTTTACGGGAGCCGACACGCCCGCCGTCTTGTTCCAGGTTTCCAGGACGCCCTTTGCCCAAGGTTGATCGGCGATCTTAGGCACGATGTTCGCTTTGATTTGCGCAGCCGGCCGCTCAGTCAGAAAAGCGGCCATGCGCGAGCCCTGCGAGGCGTCGGCTTCCGCCGCCGCGAGACACGCTTCCAATATCGGGGGTACACCCCATTCCTGTTCCTGCCGAGCGCGATCAAAAAGACGATCCATGATCACAGTAATTTCCGTTCTACCCAGCTTCGACAGGCGATCCTTCAGCGTCGCCGCCATATCGGGATGTTCGAGCAAAGCGCTCAGCAACTCGGCGGCTTCAGAAGACAGTCGGTCCTGCGGCGTAATCAATGGTGCGTGTTCACGGCTCACGTAAAGCACACCGCGCAGGTCCCGATCGGCGATTCTCGGCGGCAAGGTCAGCCATTCCCGCACAAACGGGTCATCCCACGGGCCCGTTAAGTTCAGCTCTTGGCCTGAGTTCGCTTTGTCTTCCCACTCGGACAGAAAGAATGGTTTCCCTTCACTGTTTTCACTGACCGCTTTCATTAGCTCGTCGTAGGCTTTCGGATTTGCGACACGCTCGAATAACATGACCTTCACAAGAACCGCTTCGTCCACGCCAACGCCGTGCGCCCGTGATATTGCCATTCGAATCGCAAGGGCGTTCAGAAAGCGCTTGATGAGCCGTGGATTTCCAACAATGCCGGAGGCAGTCGCCATCAGCGGCGCGAGACGCTCCGCAGTGTCAATTTGACCGATCACATCATCTGTCAATTTGGATGATAGCGACCGGACGAATGCGCTATCGACTCGCTTGCCCTGCCATGTCTGCCCGAGCTGAACGCACACGTTATCTCGGATCTTCTCCTTCTCCGCAGGATCGAGAACACTGTTTTCGATAAAGAGCAGAATCATGTACGCACGCACTTCCTGAGCTCCCAGCGGGGGCACCCGGATCGGAAGCTGAACGAGCTTGTCAAAATAACTGGTCGCAACATCGTCATCGACGCCCTCATAGTGCCGACGAACCGCATGTTTAATCATTCCGTCATCTGCGGCAATAACGAACGCGGTATTCTTCAGAAATAGGAACAGCCTGATTGCCTCCAAAGTGGAAATTGTCGTTTCCGGCAAGCAGCGATCCAGATCGTCGATTAGAACGACGAGTGTCACCCCCATCGCGCTCAGTGTTTCTTCAAAGCTTTCACGGAGGGCCTGGATTTCCTTCGGCGGGGAGATCTTCTTCTTGGGAGCGATCAGCCCCGATGCGGTTTTCGCAGTTTCATCGGCAACCCTTTCTGCCTCGCCTTCGGTGGCTGCTGTCACTTCGCCGGCAAAGAATTTATGTGCAAGCCCTGACAACTCGCCAAGCAATCCAACTGGAGGCATGCCTGCATGCAATGCAACGGCGGACCCGGCCACGAGTTTGATAACTCGAAACCAGCGAACGCGCTCCAGGAACTTCTTTGCTTTTTCGACCCCCTTCTTACGCTTTTCCGCTTCCTCGGCCAGCCTACTACCGATGACTTCCATGAGGGCGGAGCGCGCGTCGTCATATCCTTGGTAAAGCCATGCGTTGAACTCTACGAAGACAAAATCGCGCTCGCCTTTTTTCGTACGTAGCGCGATTGATTTGCGAACGAGCTTAATCATTGACGATTTGCCGACGCCCCACGCTCCGGAAATCCCGATGGAAATGGGCTGTCCCCCGGCCTGAACGATGATTTCCGCAACAGTATCTGCAACGCTCGTAAAGTTCAGGAAGTCGCGGTCTGTCTCGTTATCTGGCCACATTCTGATTACTCCGTCGCGAAGCTAGAAAGGCTTTCAGCTAACTCCCTGCAGTCAATTCCATCGTCCTTCACTCCAGAAAGGGGTCTGAACACGATATCGTCGGATCGTTCATTGCATCTGGAAACTCGCTGACACACTCTTCAGGCTTTTATTGATTTTTGAAATTGCGTCAGCAGCGTTTTCGTTGGTTCGCTGTAGTTCGATCTCCACGCGAAAGGTCAGTGCGTGACCGACGGATGCCTTGACGATGTCACCGACAACGTCTGCCAGATCTTGGAGCTCGTTCGGTTTAAGCTCGGCCGCGGCGACATGCCTTCCCGGCCGCTGCGGAGTCTGGGGTATGGAAACCGGTGCCCCGCCAGCGGGAACCCGTACTTTCACCATGCGAGCACCAGAGAGGTCACAGGGCCACGGGCCTGAATCAATCGTGGTCTCCAGGACCCGAGCCCGAATCGCGCCTTCGATAACCTCGCGTACGGTGACCCAAGGAAGGGTCACGCCCGCTCTTTGTGAAAGTGCCGCCGAAATTGCAAGCAACGTCGTCTCCGGTCCCGACCAAACCTCCGGAAGGCTTGCCGGCAAGATATCTGAAATCGGGATCGGGCTCGGAGGAGGGAAAAGTCGAGCAGAGTCTGATAGAACGCCAGCGGGTACTCGTTCGCCGAGCATACTCGCCGGACCAGAAATTAGCCACAGCTTGCTCTCTTCGACCGCACGCTGGATCGCGAACATGACAACCGATTGGTCTGCCGCTGGAATTCGGATGTCTTCTGTGTAGAGGTCTTTGCGTAACTTAACGACCTTTTTCCCGTCAAAATAGTCCAAAACATCTCGGACACTCAACTCAGGCGGGGACGGCCACAGCTCTGGCAGATTGCCTGGAACCAAGAGCGAAGGTGCAATTTCGAGAAGATTCGCTGCGTCCGGCAGAACCACCTCGAGACTCGGCTCCTTCAAATCTGCCTCAGATGGCATCTCACGCCACAGCGTTGTGATTGACCGATCCGGCCGTGTGACCCTCAGCGCAAAAAGGCCGTCGAGCGCGCCCTGAGTCAGCGTGCGAAGAATCTCTTCGCGGCGCAGCATCTTGGGCAAGTGGGGGAACTGGGCAAAGGCGCCCACCAAGTCCTTCACTCTCCGTGATGTCTCGCCCTCCTTCCAAAGATCGTAGGGTCCTTCTGGGAGTAGCGCCTCTGCGTTGATCGCTGTGTCCTGAATGCGGGACCGCGCATCAGCCTTAATCGTGGCGAACAAATTGTCGGTTCCGAGCGTGACCTTGAACGCTTGGATCTCGTTCTTATCGGAAACTGTCACGACGATGCTGTAAGCTTGCTGAACCGTCTCTGAAATCTTTTTCTTCGCTTCGTCTGTATAGGCCTTCAGCAAATCCACTCGCAGGGGATCCAGTTCCTGCCCCTTTAGTAATTCGCGGACCTCTTCCCAACCAAGGTATTCGCGAATCCGCCCTCGAACCGCATCGACACCTTCACGTGAGGGAACCGCAAGAACTACGGCGTTTCTGAAGGTTCGGGGACGATCTGGCGAGGTCGTCTCATTGACGAAACGGCACGCCTCCGCGCTGGGGCTTCCGGGCGATGACGCTGTCTTCGGCCCCAGCACGGCATAATGGAAATCTCCATCATCTTCGATGTCGCTAGGTTTTGCCGGAAGATTGTGTACTCGCGCGCCGGCCGCAGAAGCGCCGGCGGTCAGACTCTTGAGGCTGCCAATAGCATCCAACAATTTCGCTTCTATCAAGTCCGGCGAGACGGCCCTCGAAGCCTCGTTGTGCATCTGACGTAGATTTGGTCGAGACCCAAGGCGCCAAAAGCTGGGCAACTCCTTCTTGCCGTTCCCTCCGATCGCGGTGACGTTCAATGCCGATTCGTCCAAGAACCAAGAAATTTCGGACCAACGTCGCAGACCTTTCTCGAGTTCAATTTTGTCGGGTCGAGTTTGCCCGAGGAGCACCATCAACTCCGCTGTTGAGGCCTTCTGGCCAACTGGCTGGGAATGGAGGAAGGTGCTGACAACTGCTTGTTCAATTTCGCGGTACCGAAGGCTCGGAAGCTCTGCCTGAGCGCTTCGTGCTTTCTCAAGTTCCCCTTGCAGGATTCCGCTCCACTCCTGTCGCTTGCCTTCATACTCCTCCGCGGCAGCAACAGTCGTCAGCTCGCGAAGGGCTTCCGAGATGTCCGACTCGCCTGGGGCTGACAAGAAGACGTTTGCAACAACGAGTGGCGATTCGTCCCATTTCTCAGCCTCGCGTAATGCCAGGGCAAATGTTCTCAGGACTCCTCGTGTCCTCTGAAAACCTTCGAGGTTCGTCCACTTGCTGTAGAAAACCTCCGTCAGATCCGGATGGAATGGGAAGCTCCGAAAGAACCTGTCCTCGGCCGCCTTCCCCTCCTTGCGTGTTTGCTCATCGAGGTCAGCAATCCCCTTTAGGGCAGTGACGACATGTACCCGAAAGGCCTCTCGGTCTTGAATTGAAGAAGGCTTGAAGAACCGTCTGCGCAGGACTTCTGCGACATCCTCTTTTACAACTGGCTGTACGCCTTCCTCTCGTTCGCGGCGAAAGATGGAATACAGTTCCTGCGTGATTTCCTTGCCCAGCTTGTCGCTTTTCCGGGGATCGGTCGCCAGCAACGAAGCCACGACAGCGCAGCGGTCAACCTTTGTCGCCGCTTGCGTCAGGGTTTGGAAGAAATATTGAAGTCGGCTACGCCAAGCTTCGTCCTGCCCGATTTTTTCCCGGGCATACATCAAGACTTCATCCATGAGAATCAAGGTTGACAGCCCTTGCTTCAACGGAAGAGAGAAAAGATCAACCATCAGATTCTCGGCAGGCGGACTTTCCCTTTCTTCGTCCCTGCCTTCTCCGTGAAGCAGCTTCAAACCCTCAGCGCCGGCAATTTGCCAGGCTAAAATGCTCCATGGCTGCCTCAACCATCTCGTTTTGCCATTGGGATCAGGAACCTCCATGCCTTTTTCGAGGTCCAACTTGTCAAATGCGAGCACTGCTACACGCGTTTTGGGTGGCGTCATTCCTGCGTGCTCTACGAACTCCCGCACGGCGGGGAGGTCAGGCAGATTCTCTGGATCACGCACGAGATGAAGAAGCGTGATCTCCGTGTGTGTCTTTCCGCCGCCGTAGGTGAGTTCGAGTTGGCGCACAGCTTTGTCATTCGTACCGGCCAATCGGCGCACGACGTCCTTAACCAACTCGCGCAAGTTGAATGTCGGGAAGGTTAGAGCGAAAAAGTCCTCAGGTTTTTGATAGACGGGCTTCGCTCGTCCAATTACAACGTCATAAAGATCCGCGGCGAAGATGGACAGGGACAGTTCGCCAGTCTTCAGGTCATCACGAAGTTCAACGACTTTGTGCCAAGGCTTCCAGGGCGTTTTGGGCATGGGCATTACTCCTTCTCGAACTCAACCTGCTCGGTTTGACTCTCAAAAAGCTTTGGCTGTATTGCTTGGCCTACGGCCTGAACGGCGGCGCCGCGAATCACCAGATGATTGCTGATGCTCTCAAGGATGGAACGCTCTTCAGTTCCGCGCGCCGAGAGCTCCACCAGCGACTGCAAAACTCGATGAAAGAGCTGATTTCCCCGAATCCCGGTCGTTTCGATGTATTCATCCACGCGATGTTGATCTCCAGCCTTCCACAGGTGCATCAACCGGTGTATTTGGTCGATTAGTGGGGCCGGTTTTCCGTCTTCCGTGAAACCCATGCTTCGACGCTTTCTTTGATTCCACGGGCGGAGCCTGACCTTGCTTCCAGTACCCTCTTCGGCTTCGGGTTCACCCTCGGCCCACGTGGTCTGCGGCTCCTCTTCTTCCTCTTCCGACTCAATACCTCCTGTACGAAGCAAGATTTCGTGGTCGTCGGCTAAAGCCGAATCTGAGAGGCCACACGAGACTGCGTAAAGGATGCAAGCCCCGATTGGGGCGTCTTCAAGACCGAAGTCCTTGCGATGCAGGAGGTAATAGGTCGTCACATCGTCTAGGCCACTCACCGCTTGGAAATCCTCGCCGTGTGCCAGAACTCGACCCACAACGAAATTCACAACCATTCGTCTAACGTGTTGGAGGAATTCGTGGACCTCCATGATTTTTCCTGGCTCGTTTGCCTTTTTCACGACCGGGTGACTGCTATAGGCCTCAAGCGCCGGCCCTGTCGCCGCCCAGACAAAGTCCGGCCCGCTCACGCCGGCATCCCAAAACTCGCGCAGACGCTTCGTAATTCGCGCCTTCATTTGCTCCAGTACCAGATTGTCCCATCCGGGCTTCGCGTCGAGGGCTCGCTTCCGGCAAACAAGCCAGACGGAAGATGCTAAAGAAGCACGGCCGAAATTTCTGACCCCGCCACGCATTTCCGTAATAATTGGCCACGATGCTTCTGCAACAGCGCCGGCCCTTATCAACGCGGAAACCAAAGCCTCCCACGCTTTAGGATTCTTATTGGCAAAAACGACAAACAACCGACCTTCGGGTCTGAGCAGAGAAATAGCGCTCCTGAAAGCACGGTACATCCCACTCTCGTATGCCGTTCTTGACGCGGCTTGATCGCCTCCGAATCGGGAGGAGTCCTCAATCAGTTCTCCGTCTGCAGATTCTCTATTCCACTTCGGACAAAGCTCACCTTGCATGGCTTTGGAGAAGGTTGGATTGAAGTCGAACATCGCCCTCCTCAACCAGACGTAGAAAAAATCCGAGAGATCAGAATACGGAATCGCGTCATAGTAAGGCGGATCAGTAATCACTGCGTCGTATCCGTGAGGTGTGTGCTCAGTCAAATGAATTGCATCATCGAGTCCGACAATAGGGGTTGGAGCCTTGCGAACCGCTTCGAGCACATGATCAATGAATCGAGCGATCCAATCCATCCCTCCTGCGTAGGATCCTGTTCCCGAGTCAATCGCATTTGTTTCGCAGAAATCCCAAGTGATCGGAAGAGCGAATCGAGTGAACGTATGCGCTATGGTCTCGCGACCCGTTCCCCAAATACAAAGCGATGAGTTATAGTCAACGAGTCTACTTATGCCACAAGTCAAATAAGCACTTATGGCCTCAATCCAATCGCTAGCGTACCCTGCCTGTTCCATGGCGACGCGTGCATTTCGCGTCTCTTGTACTAGCCGACCAGCAACCAACAATTGGCGCCGGTTGAAAAGGTCGCGCCAGCGCGTGAGTCCGTACAAATAAATCGTAAACGGCGAGCCGCCGCCCGCCCGGCTAGCACCGCGCGGCACGGATTCCTCTGGCATTCCGAATGGGATGTGTTCGAATGTCCTTTCTAACTCCCCAGCAATCGACTGCAGAGCACTTATCTCTTCTCCCGTCGGGAGTCGATATTCTTTTCCGTTGGGACCATCAACAACGACGGCTGTGATAACAGCGTCCGCACGGCCCGCTAGCGATTCCTGCCGAATATCCTCACTCTCCATGGCCACTGTTCCTGGTTTTCCGCAGTTTGGGCACCACGCTCCACTGCGGCTCATGGTCCCCTGGCCTATTCTTTTGTCATTCTCGCGGCGTTGCGCAGTGTTGCCACCTACAAGCGGCACGTCATTTTGGATTCCGTAAACAACACCATTTCTTTTCGCATTGGGCCGGAACGTGAGGAGAACGCGTTTACGATCTTTCTTACAGATCCAAGCGGTTTTCAGGAGAGGTATGGTCGCTCGACAATTCTTACAGGCTACGGTGCGTGCCCAGAGGTACGCGACCGTCGGCTTGGGAATCCAACGCGGATTTCGCGGGTCCGTCAAATAAGCTTCATCGAATTCGGCGTTCAGAGCACCCAAATCACGCGTGCCGTCGCTGCTGACGGGGGCAAGTTTCATATCTCGTCGTTCCCACGTTGTACCATCGCTTTTGACTGGCTCGAAATCTGCGTAAGTGGGATAGAAGCGGACCAGATCCTGCCGGGCCCTGGTGAGCACCCATCGGCCCCAAGCACGAACATGCCAAGCCAAATCGGCTTCGGGCGGCGTGAGCTTGCCCGAACGAAGGGCGTCGAACACCATCAAATACTGCCTTTTTGAGATGGTTTTTCCGGTGCCGATTAGCGCAGGATGAGACTTGTAAAACTCCTCCATAAATTCTTCGTCTTGCAGAATGAACTCGGGAAGCGGCCTTGTCTGCCCGGCAAGTTTCTGCGGATACTCCAGGGTGCATTTCAAAATGAACCAGGCCACAGGATTGATGTCGATTGCTGTGGCCTCGCATCCCAAACGCATAGCTTCAAGCGGAATTGCCCCTCCGCCCGCGAAAGGATCCAGGACCTTCGGCGCACGGCCGTTGTATGCCTTGCGGATCTCTTCACGAAACCACTCAAGATCGGGCAAAGATTCCCGACCCCAGTGGAGAATGCCACCGACCGTTTCTTCCTTTGGTCGCTCGACGACCTTGCCGGATGGCATCTTCTTTTTCTCCATCCTCTTAACAACATGGCCGCCGAGTCTTTCCAGAAGTTCTTTGCGCTTTTCCGGAGTGCCCGGATCAGGTAGCAGCGTCGCAATCAGGGCAGCTCGGCAGGCTGCGAGCGGCCGCCGTGCGGGCCAGATGTGGAGAGTCGAAATGTGGCCATGCCGGACGTTCTTCTCATGCACAGAGTCCAGCGACGCCTCCTTTAGCGGGAAAGCAACTTCAATTAATCGCGGACGATCATTCATTGAACTCCCTCACTTACCGCTGCCTTGAAGATTTCCTGCTCGTTCACCAAAACGCCGCCGCGAGCGCGCACGAGTAGCTTGCCAAATGGATCTTGGACTCTGAGAAGCCTGGGCTGGGAACTAGCACAATTGAAAGCGACGTACAGCCAGTAACGATCACGCAGATTGCATGCTTTTGCCCACTCGTTTTCAGTGATCTCCACGTCGCCTATGCCCGCGCGCCCTTTTACCTCAATCGCGAGCTCTCTGGGGCCGGGACGGAAAGAGAGGAGATCAAAACCAGGGCTGTCGGTCAGACCGGCTATCCGCGCCAGCACTGGCGTTGAGACATCCTTGACCCTCGATCCAAGTCCTTCTTCGTAGGACCATGCAAGTTTCACCGCCAGGGCTTCGACAGCCTCGTCGTGTCGCTTTCGGTCCTCAGGGTCCACTGATGGCACAACCAAGGCATGCCCTATAAAGCTGATTTCGCCCACGGCGGCAAGGTCGGGCTCAAGTCGAACAGCCGTCAAAGCATTTTCACTTCTGATCGAAAGAAGTCGCTGCCGTTCTTTAATTCGTGTGAGCTCTCCCTTTGCTTTCGGGTCATCGGCACGGGCCCTCTCCGAATACCTGGCCCTGGCTGCTGCAAGTTCTGCGTCTTGATAGCTTACGCCGCGACGAATAAAACTCTCACGGTCCGGAAGGGATTCTTGAATTCGCAACCGGTGCTGTTCCTCGAGACGGCTCGCAATCCGCTCCATTTCGGCCAAAGCCAACTCGCGCGAACTGTTGCCAGACATGGCAAACCGGCGCACGCTCACTGGCACACCAGTCCCGCCTTTCAATAACAGAAGATACTCAACAGGGCACTCTTCAAATTCTCCGCCCTCTTTCTGCTTAAGAGCGACGAGGCGGGATTCAAGGGTCTCAGCCTCCTTGAAAAAGCGTCCCTCCGGATCAGCTTTTCTTGAGACAGTGATCTGGCCCACGTGGACGAGATATGCGCTGTCCGCAGTTGGGTCAATGAATACACCGCCCTTGAGAGCTCGTTGCCTCAAGGTCGAACACACGTGTTCTCGAAACCTCTCGAAGAATGGCTCGCCGGGATGCAGCCAAATTGCATGCTCAGAATTTTCCGGTCTGAAAAGAGTCAGCCTGTTTCTTTGATCCGCGGGATATGTCTCAAGTGCCGCCCAAAGAGGGTCCATCGCACCAGCACGCATTGCCCGAAGTGAAAAAGCGTCTTCCATGTTGCCGTCGATCGCGATGCCGACCAGCGGCGCCGCTTCTTCCACAAACCTACGAATATAACCCGGGAGAAGACGCCGGAACTGTTCGTGCTCAATTTCCTGCCGGAGCGAGGGCAACAACCGCTCAACGTCACCACCCTCCCCATAAATTTTCTTTTCCTTGTCTTCGATCGCCCGGATCTGTTCCTTCGTGAGGGTGCCTTCGAGTCTCTTCGCAATCGTGTCCGCGTCATCTTCGGTGATCGCCTGGATCAAAAAGTCTTTCAGTGAAACCCCTTCGAACAATCTCCCAACTACGTCAAATACTTTGTCGGAGTTGAGTTCACGCCGGATGGCTTCGAGCTTGTCCAGCAGAGTCTTCAGAACCATACCCTCCCGAGTTCGCCCAGCAACAAGATTGAAGATAATGACCGGATCGTGCTTTTGCTTGTAGCGATGGATTCGGCCCATTCGCTGTTCGAGCCGGGCCGGATTCCAGGGGATATCGTAGTTGATCATCAGCCAGCAGAATTGGAGGTTGATCCCCTCACCGGCGGCATCAGTCGCGATAAGATATCTTGCCCCTCCGTCCGCCGACGGCTTGCGGAAGAATTCGATCTGTTTCTCCCGCTCATGGTAATCCATCCCACCGTGGATTTGTGCCAACGTGCCCGTCAGGCCCAACCCTTCGAGGCGACGCACCAGATATTCAAGCGTGTCTCTGTGTTCCGTGAAAACGATGAATTTTTCATCTCGGAATCGTGGGTCACGGAGAACCTCCTGTAACTTTTCAAACTTGGATTCTTGGCCTCGATCATAGACGGCTCGTGCCATCTCAAGTAGGTTCTTAACTTGGGTCCGCTCGGTCTCGATTTCTGCAAGCGAGACACCGACAATTCCTCCGAGCGCACGGTCTTCAGCGACTTCGTTTTGTTCCCGACCGTCCTCAGTTCCTTCTTCGTCAGCTGTCATTTCATCGAACACATCTGCAACATTACCTAGCCGCAACTGAATCGCAGCAATTTCGTCCAATGTGAGTTGGTCCGTTTGCAGTCGCCGGCTTAGGTCATCGAGCCTCTCTAGACGCCGCTCCAAGGAACGCAATAAGGCATACGTGGAACTCGCGAGGCGCCGCTGGAAAACGCTCATTGCAAGCCTCGCCGCAGAGCGATTCAAAATGCGCGCGCGATTATAGTAAGTGCGAATGTAGCTTGTCGTTTCATCGTAGAGTCGCTGCTCGCTGATTTCGCCTTGAATTAGGTCGTAGCTGAACGTGTTTGAGATCCGCGTTGGATAGATGGGGCTTCCGTCGAAACGAACCATTTCTTCTTTCGTTCGGCGCAGGAAATATCGTTGCCGAGCTTCCCGTGAAAGCGAATTGAAGGCGTCAACCGTGGACAGAGCGTCGGGTTCGAGAAGTCGCCAAAGAGCGTAATAGGGAAAATCTTTACCCATGTGCGGTGTCGCAGTCAGTAGCAGAACATGGTGGGAATTCCATTCGAGTAGCCAGCGTGGATCTTCCGTCTGTACACCAACCAAGGCTTCAGCCAAACGATAACGATCGGTTTTCCGTACGCGAAAGTCCGGTTCTCGAGCCACCGAAAGCTTATGGGCCTCATCGAAAATCGCGAGATCATATGGGGCGACACCTTTCTCCTGGAGCCGCGAAAACATCCTTTCGCTGGCCAGCGTATCGATGCTCACGATTACGTGGTCACTCAAAGGGCCGAGGAAAGGATTTCTGACTCGGAGATCCGATCCGCTCACGATCCTGAATTCCAGATTGAACAAAGAACGGAGCTCGCGCTGCCAGTTTCCGACGAGGCCTGCCGGAGGAATGATGAGTATCCTTCTTAGCAATCGTCGGGAGAGCATCTCGCGGATGTACAGTCCCGCCATAATTGTCTTTCCAGCTCCGGCGTCGTCGGCGAGCAAGAACCGCAAGCGAGGCTGAGTCAACATGTGCAGATAAACAGCGATGCGCTGGTGAGGGAGTGGATCGATGAGTGAAGTCTCTGTTGCGAAGGCAGGATTGAAGAAGTGACCAAACGACACGCGCTCGCCCTCGACAACAGTGCGGATCGCCGCGGCTTCGGAACTGAAATCGAGGTCCGGGGGTAAGTCCGGCGTGGCTGAAAATAGGAGCTGGTCTTTGCCCGATGCGGAATTGGCAAGGCCGAGAGATTGCTCCTCGCCAACGATCTTCTGCAACGCCAATCCGGATGGGGCGACTTGGCCATTCTCCCACCGATTCACCGTCACATTCGACACGCCAAGCCGTTCCGCCATCTCAGCCTGAGTCACCCCGAGGGCCCGCCGGAGTCTTTTAATACGCTCCGACACGCTGTCCTGTGCTCGTTCGTTTGTCATACGTTAAGTCGCCTTATTACTGTCACACGACATACAAATAGCACACCGCGTGCTTAATGTCAAATACGATCATCATATGTTATAAGCATGGGCTGCGGATGCGTTATTCTTCTCGAATTTACAACTAACATCAGCAATATCAATAGTATACGAGCAATGTGCGCCAGGTGTAAGGAAGCTCCGAGCCGCACTGCTGAGCTTTCACCACGGGCTGTTGGATTCCTGGCCCGGCGCTTCGAAAGTAATCGTCGGGTTGCGTTTCAAGGTTATGCCGAAATTTCTTTGCGGTGACCTAGCGGCGGCCGACCAGAGGCCGACGAGACTATGGCGAACAGGGAGGCAAAAGCATGGCTTGTCCCCAGTGCGGTGATCTCAGGAGTGAAGTTCTAAAGACAGTTCGTCGCGGGCGCAGCATGTATCGCCTGAGACGATGTTCTTTCTGCAAGGCACGTTTCAGCACTCAAGAGCGGCCCGTGTCTTGGAACCACATGAACCGAAAATGGCCGGGACCCCGTCCCTCGCGGAAGGACTGGCGACGCCATCGGATTCCGGCTCTGTGCGCGAACTGCGAGGTCGACTCTTGCGGAATAGATTTCAAAAAGTCTCGAGTCGGTCGCCACGTGGACCATATTGTTCCGGCGAGGCTCATTCGGCGGCTGAAAGCGGGAAATCCAAACCGGCGCGAAAATCTTCAATGCATCTGCGGAACCTGCCACGGCTACAAACTACAGGCGGACCACAAACTGTGCTTGGGCGACAAGCTGGGCTACTTGGAGATTCTCCGGGCGCACAATTTCGATCTAGATCGGGTGGAGCGAGCGCTTGCCATCTACGGGCTATAGGTTCGAGCGAGGGCAAGGCACGAGAGCAGCTTGAAGCCGTGTTTCGTGGAGGCGGAATATCTGGGGCGAGATTGAACCGCGCAATGCGACGACGATCGAGTGCACGTCGTTCGGATCGAGCGTTACCTTCGATCCTTTCGGGAAACTCCTTTCTTCCCCGAACACACGGTAACTTACTGTCTGCCCCTCCGTGCAGTGGGCAGGCAGTTCCAGAATCTCAACGTCGTCAATGAACAGCTTGAATGACCAGACCGAAACGTGGATGTCCTCTTGGGGGACGGACTGGTGGTGCTCAATGCAGCGCCTTAGCGCAAAGTAGCTCAGGACAGCACGCTTCGAGACGTCCGACAACCCAGGGAATCGTGCAAGCTTCCGTGGATTCGTCAGGCTTGTGTCGCTTGCAACAATTCCAATCCTGCGGGCAACCTTTGAATTCAGGTACGCATAGAGGTCGTCCAGTTTCGTGATGTCGTGATCGACGACAATTTTTTCATTTGCGAGGTCTTGAAAGGCTATAAGCCGGTCCAGAAAGCCAATGAAACTCGCCATAACAGATCGAAAACAGGTTACGGCGGCGCGCTCGATGGCGCGACCAGCGAGGTGTGTCGCGTCGGGGACGAAGTTAGCTTGAACGAGGCCAAAACTCTGGTTGTTGGCATTTTGAGCGTAAGCACCGCTCTGTACGCCTTGGATCGTGTGTGCCAAATCCGCAAGCGCTGCGTCGAGTTGCGCGTTCAACTCCAGTAGCCACGGAGTGAGATCAGCAGCGGCACAGAAGCCTCGGGACCTAATTGGATTTGGAGAGTCAGACCTCATTTGCATATTGTACGACGCTTCGATCCCGATCGCGGGACTTGCGGAGCCTTATTGCCGGAAATGTCCCGGCTTGCGCCGACTTCAGTTTGTCACCGCAGCCATGACGCGCAGCACAACAACAAGCACGTCTCACCGGGCTGCGTCAATCCGCCGATGTATGAGAGACGCGACAGAAAGCAGGTCTTCGGCATCCTCCTTACTCATGCGCCATAGAACGCGGGCTTCGTGTGCTGTCGGATTTCTGAACATCCCGAAGACTCCCTTCACGAGATTGGCAAATCCGCTCTGTTCGCTTCGCTGGCTGTCGGTGAGCAAATCGTTGATCGCTATCCGAGGGGCTGACCCGCAAAGTGTAGCGTCAACCAATTTCGCGCCGTCCTCGCTCAAACCAGACTTCAGACGAAGCTTGTCAGCAATGCTCTTTGTTGCTTCAAGTACCGCGTGAAAATAGTTGTCGGCAACCAGTTCTGCGCGGCAAAAGCGCAATACATCGGGATGGACTCCACGCGTTATTAAGTCGGCTCTCAGTTCGTCCGCGCGGCGTTGCGCTTCTGAGAGTGTCTGCGCGCGATCCACGGCGTGGATTTGACCTGCGGCATCGACGGCTAAACCAGAGAAGGCAAGGGCGCGATTTACATTAACTCGCATCGGCTCGAAACGCTCAGGGCATCTGGCATACCTCTCCGGTTTCATAGCCTGGCGGATGAATTCCAGAATTGCGCGGCGGTTCTGGCTATAGTTCTGACGCTCGACGAAGGCGTTGTGCAGACGCTTCCACTTGGTCATGTCTGGGTTCGGGTCGGCCATCTTCAGGGTTGCCAGTATGTGGCCGATCTCTGAGCCGGTTAAACCCTCTGAAGTGTCGCCCAAAGCAGCTGCGATAGCCTCAAGTTCGCTTTGTGAAAACTGCTTCTCCACAAGGCTCACGATACCACTCCAAGCTGCTCGGCGGGGAAAAGGGCCAAACATATAATGCAGAGAGTCGGCGCCACCTCACACGTCCTTACGTCGGAACACGTCTAAGGCACGATCAGGGGGTCCCTTGAGACCTCGATGCGCGGCACATCAAAGCAAGGGGGCAATTGGTCGTAGGGGATTTTGACCTTGGCGAAGACGTTCTCGTAAAGCGTGACCGTTGTCTTTCCACCCCGGTCGCATAGATGGCCGACGGCGCTGAACGACGTGTTTTTCGTTTTCTGGAGCATCTGGTCTTTGCCGTTGAACCAATCCGATGCGGCCCTGGTCTCTCTGTTTAGGAGGATCGTGTATGCACCGTACATCGCAGCCGTGAAGTCCATGGGCTCGGTACCGAACGACTGAAAGACCGGATCGATGTTGTTGTAGATCAAGAGAACCGAGGGAATTCCCTGTTTGGCCCCGAATTGGATTTGCTTCCTTGAGCTTTCGATCCTGCGCCGAACATGATCGCCCAATGTGCGCGAGTGGCTCTTGATGTGAGGATAGGCGGGGTCTTTGACCACGCCGAAATTCTCGTCTGCCGCCAATTCCTTTATCTCAAAGATGATTTCACGACCGCCAACAGAGACGCGGTAATCCGGCGTGCGCGTAGTTTGCTGTCGAATCTTCTCGAACGGCACATTGTTGGCGGTGAGAAATTCTTCAAACAAAGTTTCGGATTGGGTTGTCATTTCGGCCCTACGCTCAGGGGGCAGGCTCCTCAGATGATAGCCCAAAGGGGAGAATAAAGAGGTGCGCGTCAGTCGAAGAAAAAGATTGGGGCTCTCTTGTAGATCTTGCCAACTGCTGAAGCTCCACGAAATCCACGCGGCGCTCGCCGAGTCATATTTGGAAATGAAGGAGTAGCCATTTCGTAGTAGTGTGGCTACCGCCCCTGTCAGTCCAGCCCGCTTGCTGGCTTCGACCAATCGAGGGCTGATCGCCATCAAACATTATGAATCGGCTGTCGAGGCTCAGGGGAGTCTGGACTAACTATACGCATGGCCACCCCCGTCACTCTTCCGACGATCTCTGCTTGCGACGGATAATCGAATCGGCGAACATCCTGATGCGAGTGTGGGTGAGGGATGATTATCAGCTGTCCTCGATCTACTTGGCACCAACTGCAGACGTATCCGGCGTGAAGTTCTACAAAATAAATCGGTCGGTCAAATTCCGTTGTCCATTTTTCGGTGCCAATTTTCCTTTGGCCGGCATCGATTTGCACGAGGGATCCCGGACGGATCAGCGGGTAGAGCGTGTAGTCCTCAAGACCGATATAGCCGTAGACGGATTTGTGGAGGTCGAGATGCTGCAAAAAGCCCACAGGTATCTGGTCCCACTTCTCCACAACACGCGCAAGCAGATTCGTTTTCTCCAGTTGAAATTCAGGCTTAAACCGCACCGGCAGCGACACGCTCTCGGCCTGTAGATCAGATTCTCCGCCGAGCAAATGTGTTTTCGGTACGCCAATTGATACTCGGTAACGGCCAAGTTCGCTTATTGGCAGTCCAAAACAGGATAAGACCTCCGTATAACCAACGTGGTAGATGGCGCTGAGACTGTAGATTTTATAGATGCTTGGTTTGAACCTGCCGTTCTCGATGTCCGTTACCCAAGCGTGCGAAAGATAGTATTCGCGGTTGTGCCGATCCTCGGCGATTTGCTGACTGCGAGTCTCCACATCACGTGTTGTGAGACCCAAGCGCTCGCGGTACTCCCTCAGCTTTTCTCCGGCACTCGGACTGGGCTTGCGAGCCGCCATTGGCGGGAATCCTACGCTCGTAGCCGTTGCATGTCCAGCTACGTAAGCCTTCGCTGACTCATACA
>Ga0335073_10002875_pt1 | contig 23751 bp, 25 predicted proteins | sample Lox_Sample_22_FD_207093 | JGI IMG/M metagenome (GOLD analysis project Ga0335073, IMG submission 207093) | Soil microbial communities from Loxahatchee National Wildlife Refuge, Florida, United States - Lox_Sample_2.2 | ecosystem: Environmental > Terrestrial > Soil > Wetlands | place: USA... | reverse complement strand
CCAACAATCCCGGTCAGTTCATTCCGCTGAACCGGGGAAAAATCGCCATCGAAATCGAATACGCCGAAATCTGGTTCCGCCGCGTCGAAGTAAAGGCCCTTATCTAGGTTCAATGGGGCGTCCTCGCTTTCATGTGGTGGGGTTGGCTTCTAGCTGGGCTAGCGTATTTCGGAATTGATGTGCTTCAGCGAACCGCTCGTTTGCTCCTGGCAGCGGGGGATCTGCGGTCTCAGCTACAATTGTGAGTCGCAACAAGACTTAGAACACTTTGGTTAGAATTCCACGACATTGCGGATAATAGCTACTCGTTAGAATAACGATGGTGCATTATAGCGCCGCTGGAGCGAGCGAATGCTGACCCAATTGAGCGTCGACAATTTCAAATCCTGGAAAGAAATCAGCGCGATGCGCCTGGCGCCGATAACGGGACTTTTCGGAACGAACAGTTCAGGCAAGACCAGTATTTTGCAGCTACTTCTAATGCTGAAACAGACGATCGAGTCGTCCGACCGCGCCCAAGTACTGGAATTTGGGGACGAGAAGAGCCTAACCAACCTCGGGAGTTTTCGTGATGTTGTTTACCAACACGAAAAAACTGCGAGCATTGACTTTTCGCTAAACTGGAACCTGCCTAAGCCGCTCGCAATCAAAGACCCCGAAACTAAAACAAACACGCTACTCACTACAGATAGGCTGGGATTTCGCTGCACGCTTGGCGAAAATGGGTCCGACCGCCTTACCGTCTTGCGGCTCGAATACGACGTTAACGAAAACCGATTCGTACTGAAACGCAAAGGCCAGAGCGGCACTAAGTACGAGCTCCTAAATGAAAACGAAGGTATCCGCTTCAGGCGTACTCAGGGACGCGTTTGGGATTTGCCCTCCCCCATAAAGTTCTATGGATTTCCCGACCAGACCTACGCCTACTACCAAAATGCAGGCTTCCTTGCAGACCTGCAGTTAGAGTTTGAGAGGCTTTTCGATCGGTTGTACTATCTCGGGCCCCTGAGAGAGTTTCCGCAACGACACTATGGATGGAAGGGCTCGGAACCGGCCGACATGGGGCGTCGAGGGGAACGAGTCGTTGACGCCTTGCTCGCTTCGCGCCAAAGAGGCGCCTACATCTCGCCCGGGAAAAAGAAAAAGAAGCAAACACTCGAAGAACGTGTCGCATTTTGGCTAAAGGAGCTCGGCCTAATTTATGATTTCAAGGTCAGTCTGATCGCGGAAGGCAATAACCTGTACGAGGTGCGCGTGCAGAAGGCGGCGGCATCGGCCGACGTCCTGATTACAGACGTCGGTTTCGGAGTCTCGCAAGTACTTCCCGTGCTGGTTCTTTGCTATTACGTCCCCCAAGGATCGATCATCCTGCTAGAACAGCCGGAGATACACCTCCACCCGTCGGTGCAGTCGGGGCTCGCTGACGTGTTTATCGATGTGATGCAGAATCGCGACGTTCAGATCGTTGTTGAGAGCCATAGCGAGCACTTGCTTCGTAGGCTACAGCGGCGCGTCGCGGATGAAACGATCGGCCCAAAGGAAACTGCGCTTTATTTCTGTGAAATGTCGTCAACCGGGTCGAGTCTGACGACGCTGAATGTCGATCTATTCGGAAATATTAAAAACTGGCCCAAGGACTTTTTCGGTGATGAACTCGGAGAAATGGCGGCCATTACGAAGGCTGCAATGGTGCGGAGGCAGGCACAATAGCGATGCCTGCTTTTGTCGTAGACACGAATGTGCCTGTCGTTGCCAATGGCGACAGCCATGCGGATCCGACCTGTGTCATAGCCTGCATCGACGCCCTCCTGACGGTGCGCTCGGACGGCCTGATCGTATTAGATGACGGCATGCTGATGCTCCGCGAGTACCTCGGTCACCTGAGCATGAGCGGCGAGCCGGGAGCGGGCGATGCATTCGTAAAATGGGTGTGGACCATCCAGGCGGACGAGAGCCGTTGCGAACGAGTGAAACTCACACAAGACTGGGTGGACGGCAGAGAAAATTATGCTGAGTTCCCGAATGACCCGGCCTTGGCATATTTTGACAATTCTGACAGAAAGTTCGTAGCGGCAGCGATCGCAAGTCGGAACTCCCCCACCGTGCTGAACGCCGTCGACTCCGATTGGGCCGATAGCTACGATGCGCTCCACCGAAACGGGGTAACCGTCGCATTCCTCTGCCCCCAGCACGTCCGGCCACCGAGACACCTACCGCGGCAGTGATCGTCGCCAATCGCGCAAAATAAGCCCATTTAGCGTGCAAAACGCGCCATTTAAGGCCGTTTTAAGCGCACAGTTCGCAGCCATTCCTTAGAGCCGGGCGGGTGGCCTGGGTTTCCTGCCTTTGATTTTTGGGGTGCCCCACGCTCGGTGTGTGTGAGCGTGGGGTCTTCCAAAGTTGCTGACGGCCAGCCGACTAGCATAAGAGTGGTTGTCCAATGAGGAATGGCTCAATGCGCAGGCTCGCCGTATCCGGGTTACTGTCTCTTATTTTCGTTCCGCGCTATTTTGCACGGCAGACAAAAGATGCCGGGACGAATCTCTTCATTTCCGAACTGGACACTCTCATAGGAAGAGCCGCGCTTAGCTTGGGCGACACGCACCTTATAGAGACCGAGACGATGCCGGGGCTCCTAAAGCTATGGGACCAACGTCAGACGCTCGGTGCGGGCAATTTCGATTTGTCAAATGCATTCCTTTTCGTTATGGAGGAGAACCCACAGGCCTTTTTCGTCTCGATGGCTCCTCATCACCGTGCATTCGAGGAGTGGATTAAGGAACTGCCCGACGACTCGTTTGTTTGGTACAGCAATGGTCCGTGCCAATTGGAGACAAAACGAAGCCAGCTTATCCTAATACTTCAGCACACACAAATTCACGCTGCCGACGCCTCACGGTTGAAAGATGAGACTTTGGCTAAGCTCTCGGCCATTAGATGTCGCCAAATCCAGTAAGTCGCGAGCTATACACAAACGCGGAATATCAACGAACCGCTAGCGATGTTGCGCGCACGACAAAAAGCTTTTATGAAGCCGATGGCCTTGGCTCAATCACATCTTTAAGCCATTCCGCAGGGGGGCTGGCGCAAACCTACGGATACGATTCACAGTATGTCGAGCTCACGATGGCAACCCCAACGATCCCAACACGTGCCATAGCCGTGCCCAGGGGTCTCAGTTTGAGCTTGGGTCCAAGCATCCGTCTTCCCATTATGGTTTCGATCCCGACAAACAAGCAGCCCTCCCTGAGGACGGTGCCCACGGGCCGCGCCGAACGTTTCCCAAATCGGGAAAAGCGGTCCTAGTACCCGAATAATTGTTGACAAATAAGTACACGCATGATAAACTCCTTCCGAGCAATTCAAGATCAACCTGGCGTCTCGTACGAACGCCGGAAGGAGGCAAACTGATCGACCCTAAAGTTAGCGGGCACCACTCGCTAATCCGGGGTGCCCGCGGAACAGCGAATTTCTAATCGATAGTAATTTCGATTAGAAATCGCCGTAACCGCCGTCGATTCAGCAACTTGAAAATTTCTAATCGATAGAAAAACAGCCCCCTCCCGGGCGGCAAAAGCGCATGAAAGGCGAAACTGGAGGTAAAGAAATAGCGAGGCAGGCATCGAGACTGGGATTTATAGGCACAAGAAAAGGGTCGTCGCGAGGCGTCGCTTCCGGGGCCAGATTTTCTAATCGACACTGGTCGATTAGAAATGACCGTAAGCCCAGCGCCTGCAACGAAAGGTCGATTTCTAATCGACGCGTAAAGCGGTACTTTAAAATCGAGTTTTCGAAGAAAAAGCGAACGAGCGACGGGCGTTTCACCCTTCCGGTTCGGCCCCCGCGCTGAACCGCTGGCTCAGAACCGCGAAGTCGGTCAGGGAGAGCTGTTCGGCGCGGATGGTAGGTGGGAGGCCGGCTTGGTTGATTGCCTTTCGGACTCGGTCGTCGGGGGCGAGTGCGAGCAGGTTGTTGCGCAGGGTTTTGCGTTTGTGCGCGAAGCAAATTTGGACGAACCGCAGGAACGCGGCGTCGTCCAGAAAGGGGTCACGAATGCAACCGGAAGAACCGACGGGAATGCCGCCGGAAATGGCGAGCGCGGATTTTTCGCCGGGAAGAGTCATGGCGATGAGAGCGGAATCGACTTTTGGCGGAGGGCGAAAGGCACCGGGAGGAATTTTCAGGGCGAGGCTGGGGCGCGTGAAGTACTGGCACGCGACGGAAAGGTAGCCGCGATCGCGTGTGCCGGGCTTCGCGATGATTCGTTCGGCGACCTCGAGCTGAATCACGATGTGGATCGAAGCGATGCGGTCGGCCCACTGAAACAGATGATGCAGAATCGGCGAGGTGATGTAGTAAGGCAAGTTGCCGAACACGCGAAATGAATCGGTGCTCGCGAGCGCGGCAATGTCGAGCGAGAGGACGTCTCCTTCGGCGATTTCTACGTTGGGCCAGTCGGCAGGATTCTGAGCGATTTGCCCGCGGAGATTCTCAGCGAGGCGCGGGTCGGCCTCGACGGCGACGAGGCGCTTCGCCTTGCGCGCCAGATGACGCGTCATCTGGCCGCGGCCGGCGCCGATTTCGATCCATGTGTCGTTTGGCGCGGCGGGCAGTTTTTCGAGGATGCGTTGTTGCCAGGCGGGGCTATCGAGGAAGTGCTGGCCAAGTTTTTGGCGTGCCATGGAAGGCAGAGTTTAGCAGGTTGGCGAAAGTTCATGAATTTTTCGCATAAGACGCGAAAGATTCAGGCGTGCAACTCGAAAGGATCGGGCTCAAGCAGTGCGCGGAGGCGGTCGGGCAGATCGGTCATGATCCCGTCGACGCCGGCGCGGACGGCGGCGCGCATCGTTTCCGCCTCGTTGATCGTCCAGGTGACGACCTGCAAATCGGATGCGTGGGCGTGGTCGACAAGTTCGCTTGTAAGAATTTTGGATTGAAGGCAAAGCTGTCGCGCTCCGGCGCGCTGCGCGGTCTTCACCAAATCGGGATGAGCGGCCTGATCGGTATCCTCGGCCAGCAAGCCGACCATGATCGCAGGATCGACGTTCCGAACCGCCGCGATCGTGGCAGGGTCGAAAGAAATCACGATGGTGCGCGCGGCGTTTTCCGCTTTGCGGATCGCGGCAACCAGCGAATGGTGCATTCCCCAGGCGACGTCGTATTTCACTTCCAGGTAGAAGACAACGTCATGCTGGCGCGAGAAATCGAGGATTTCGTCGAGCGTGGGAATGAGCTCTCCGGAAAACTCGCGGTCGTACCATTTGCCCGCGTCGAGTTTGCGAAGCTCCGCCAGCGTGGCGTCATGAACCGGGCCATGGCCGTTTGTGGTGCGCTCGAGAGTCGAGTCATGAATCGCGACGAATTTCGCGTCGCGGGTGAGGTGCAGGTCCGTCTCGATGAACGTAGCCCCAAGCTCGATCGCGCGCCGGAATGCCGCGAAGGTGTTTTCCGGCGCGTGGCCTGACGCGCCGCGATGCGCAATCACCCAAGGGACTCGCATGGGGACATAGTAGCAGAGCAATTAACACTTGTTTTTAGCTCCGTTTGGAGAAGGTTGTGAGAACGCCAATGCTCTGCCGCGATCGTTCGGCAGGGACACGGGGTCTGAAGCGCCGACTGCCCGGCGTGGCAGGCACCGAATCCGCCCAGCCCAGGGACTATGCAAAGAATTTCTTCAATTCGTGAACGGGAGTAGTACTCAATCCCAACTCTTCGCCCACGCCCAGACCCCGCGCCAAGCCACTCGAAAATACGAGGTCTAACTGATTGTTACTGCGCCAGATAACGGCAACGATCCGATCGCGGCTGGCGGGGCCTTTTGGCCGGGAGATTGCCAGCTGATTGGCACGAAGCAGGTGGAGCGCCGGCGTTATCGGGGCAGGTCATGGTACTGCCTCGGTGAGACAGGCGCCGCAGCAACCGAACCTTGGGAGAGCGACTTGGGGCTATTTGTGCTGATCATTGTTGGCGTGGTAGTAGCGCAGACGTGGTTCGACTGGAGGAAGAACAGCGAGGATTGGGTTCTGCCTGAATGGGTCAAGGGCGTCGCGCTGGGCGGCGTCTTTGCCATAACCATCGCTGCGCTAACGTCTTACGCAACGTCCTGGATTCAAGACCCCACGACGCAATTGGGCGCCATGCTTGAGTCCCACGAATTTTGGCCCGAGGTCGGGCTGGTGGGCATCTCCGTTACCATCCTAATCCTTATGACCCGGAAGCGCCGCCTGCCCTGGATGTTATTGCTGGCAGGCATGATACTGGCGGCTTTCTGGGTTGGCATGGTCCTCGGCTCCTGAGCTTTTTCCTCTTTTTGCCCTTTTCGCGCCCGCTTTCCTTTCAAATCCCTGTAAGCTCCGCAATCGGCCGGTAAAAAACCGCCATTCGCCGAAAACCCCACGACTGCAGATTGGCCAGCCTCTATTCTCCCGTCATGAACGACGAAGCGAAACGAGGAGAAGCGATCATGGCTAACGCGGAGCGGAATTCCTCTAATCATGGATGCAACGGCGGGACGATCGCAATGGCCGGGGCTGCGCTGCTGATCGCTCTTGGAGTGGCGCTGCAATGGATCGAGTTGCTCTTCGCGCGGTTTGTTGCTGACAACTCCTGGTTCTTTGCGACACTTTTTGGCGAAACGTGGAATATGATCAACGTCTGGCTCTCGGCTGCCGCCTGGCACCAGGATCTGCAGTACTGGCCCATGCTGTTTGTGATTACGGGGGCGGCAATCCTCTTTTCACGGACGCCACGGCAAGCCATGGTAAGAAGTGAAGCGCGGACGGGAGCACGTCAAGATGCCTAACTATCGATCTCATAAAGGCCTGGTCGGCGGCCTGCTGATTGTGGGGATCGGCGTGATCCTGCTGCTCGATCAGGAAGGGATCGTTTCCGCCGGACATGTTTTCGCGGTCTTCTGGCCGGTATTCTTCATGCTGCTCGGGCTTGAAGACCTGGTCGCGGGTTACAGTCCCAAGAAAAAGGCTTGGGGAGCGGTGCTATTTGCGGGCGGCGGGCTCTTCCTGATGGACAATCTGGGCTACCTTCATATCCGACTCGCACTCCTTTGGCCTGTTGTCCTGATCCTACTCGGGTTGTGGCTGCTGATCTGGTCGGAGGGGCATCCGTGGCACCACGGGAGAGTTTTCGGCCCGGGCGGACCTTTCGGGCATCATGAACCGCTTGGCCCGGATGGTCCTTTGGGCCCGCACGGGCCGCTTGGACCAAGTGGGCCGATGGGTCCCAATGGACCTATTGGGCGGATGTTCGGTCGCCATCCAGACGAACCAGCAACGCAAAACGAACCTGCTCCGAGCAGTCCTGGCGAACAGGCTCAGCCAAACGCAGCCGGTTCAGCTGCGCCTCCCGATCCCTACCCCGGAGCAGCCGGATTCGCTGGGGGACAGGGACCGCAGAACTGGCACGAGTGGCGTAGATGGCAGAAATGGGAGGCACGGCGGCAGCGACGTGCGTGGAAACGGCAGTGGACCGGGCAATATTGGGAGGATCCGCGCGCAAGAGCTTCTTCGGGAGGCGGCTTCGACGTTAACCAATCGCAGTTCAGCTATTCGGCCGTGCTTAGCCATGTGGACCGAAACATTACTTCCAAAAATTTCAAAAGTGGCACAGTGTCGGCGTTTTTCGGGGGCTTTGAAATTGACCTTTCGCACGCCGAGATTGAGGGCGACGAAGCCGTAATCCTTGCCGACGCGTTTTTTGGGGGCGGCGAGATTCGCATCCCGGAGACATGGCACGTGGTGATCGAAGGCAGCGCGCTGTTTGGGGCCTTTATGGACGAAACGCGGCAACGGCCGCCCGAAGGCTCGACTCCCGGAAAGCGATTGATCATTCGCGGGACCGCCCTTTTTGGCGGGATATCGATACAGAATTGATTTTAGCGCGGCGAGGATCAAAGCTAAACGCGTCCATCGGGAAGATCCCGGAAAACTCGCGGGCAACGATGGCCGGAACGAGCGCGAAAACAACAACTAATTTGCGAGCGGAGAGATGCATCCGATACTTTCACAATTTCGGCGGCTCGCGATGTATCTTGCCGCGTGGATTCCGATCGCGGCTCTGCTCGCCTATTTGCTTGCTGCTTCGAGCCGACTGACGCGAGCTGAGGCGTGGGTGCTCGCCATTCACCTGTGCCTGGCGTATGCGTTCGTATGCCTCTCGGCCTATTACGAGTGCCGCGCGCTGCCCCTAGACAAAACGAGCGACGTAAAACTGATTTTTTCGCATCTTGCGGCGGGGCTTGTCGGGACGGGTATCTGGCTGCTTGCAGCAAAAGTGCTGGTGATCGAACTCGCGCAGACTTCGCCATTTCGCGGCATCGACAAAAGATTTTCGGGCGCGGTCCCGGTGCTGGTGGCGACCGGGATCCTGCTTTACTTGCTTTCGGCGGCTTCCTACTACACGTTTATTGCGGTGACTGCTTCGCACGAGGCGGAAGCGCGCGCGATCGTCGCACAGGTGCTGGCGCGGGACGCAGAGCTGAAGGCTCTGAAGGCGCAAGTGAATCCGCACTTTCTTTTTAACAGCTTGAATTCGATCAGTGCGCTCACCAGTTCGGATCCCGCTAAGGCGCGCGAGATGTGCATTTTACTTGGCGATTTCTTGCGCAGGACGCTTGGGTTGGGTGCGAAGACCGCTATTCCGCTGGAGGAAGAGCTTTCGCTGATTCACGCATTTATTGCTGTGGAAAAGATTCGATTCGGTTCCCGGCTGGAAATGCTGGAGACGGTCGACCCAGACGCGCAGAGCTTAATGGTACCGCCGCTGCTTTTGCAACCCCTGGTGGAGAACGCCGTCGTGCACGGGGTCGCAAATTTGGTGAATGGCGGGTGGATCCAGCTGAACGTAAAGGCGGGCGGCGGGCTGCTTTCAGTTGTCGTGGAGAACGAGTTTGATCCCGAGGCGCCGCCGCGGCATAGAAATGGAGTCGGCCTGTCGAATGTGCAGCAGCGGCTCGAAACGCGTTATGGAAAACGAGCGAGCATGGACGTGGCGGCGAACGGTGAACGATTTCGGGTTTCGATTGCGATGCCGGCCGAACGAGCGGAAGAAACGTCGAGCGTTCGCGCGCTGGCCGCGGACGGAGCTTAAGCGTGGCCAGCTTGAAAGGCAGTGCAAGGTGCGACTGCATTTGCCACGAAGCAGCCGGAGCATGGATTCACATCGTTCCCTGCTGCGACACACCACGGCGATCACTTTCGTGTACGGCGATACGAGCGCTCCTCCGCCGGCGCCGGCCTGCGAGGGAAGAAAGGAAGAGTGCCCGTGAACGCTGAAGCAACGAAGAGAATTCGCGCGGTGATCGTAGACGACGAAGAGCTTGCGCGGCAGGTACTACGCGAATTTCTTGGCAAACACGCGGAAATCGAATTGATCGGAGAGTGCGCCAACGGGTTTGAGGCGGTGAAGATGGTAGCCGAACAGAAGCCCGATCTCGTGTTTCTGGACATTCAGATGCCGAAGCTGGATGGCTTCGAGGTGCTCGAATTAATCAGTTCGGACACCACGGTGATTTTTGTCACGGCGCATGACAACTATGCGATTCGGGCGTTTGAAGTACACGCCGTGGATTACTTGCTGAAGCCTGTGGCGGCGTCGCGGTTTGATGCGGCACTCGACCGCGCAAAAGAGCGGCTTGGCGGAAAATCGCAGCCGACGACCGTGGCTCCAAGCGAGTTGGCCGCTTCGGCGCGGCCGCCGGCGCATTACGTCGACCGTGTTCCCGTGCGGGATGGCGCGAAGGTCTCGATCATACCGGTCGCGAAGCTTGATTACGTGGAGGCGCAGGATGATTACGTGGCGCTCGCATGCGAAGGGAAAAAACATCTGAAGCAGCAGACAATCGCGAGCCTGGAAGCGGCTCTTGATCCTGGGCGTTTTTTGCGGATTCACCGCTCTTATATTGTGAATCTCGAACGCGTGTCGCGCGTGGAACCCTACGCGAAAGACAGCCACGTGGCCATTCTCACAAATGGCGCTCAGTTGCCGGTAAGCCGTGCAGGCTATGCACGACTGCGGGAAATTTTGGACCGATAGCGACCGCTGTGAGCGCAGACAGGCTGTGGCGATCAAGGGGTCACTGCGAACTATTCACATCAAGGGTCAGAGCAATCGTTTGAGATACGGGCCCCGAAGACGCCCTAACCGTGAGAGTGTATTGCCCTGGTGCACACCGGACTGTGGACCCGCCGTTTGACCGGAGCCGACGCCGCCACACCCGGATGCCACCAGCACCAAGCCGACTGCGGACACCAGAACGACCGTATTGATAACCGAGGTCGGCAGCTGACTCCAAGCCGCGAATCGAAGAAACGAACGTTCCTGCAGCAAAAGCGCGAGCGAAAACGCAACGAGGAGAAGCAGCGGGGGCACTCCAATCGCCGGAACCCTAACATCCACACCTCTCAGTGCGCCTAAGAACTGGGAGATGCCTTGGTCAAAAAAAACCGCCCGCGAAAATCATATGCTTGATTCCCACATGAGGCAATTCCCAAATCGGGAATTGATGCCGTCTTCAGCGACTGCTGGGCGACGGGCTTCCTAGTACCGCATTGACGAGCGCTTTCTCTCAGACTACACTTTCCACCGTTGTTGCGGTCATTGTACCCCGTTCGCCAGCGGCAGAAAATAGAATTCTCAGACGATCGTGTGCGAGCTGGTTTTCTTTCGCCCGAGCGGCAGCTCAGACATCCTCACATCTTTCGGGTAGGAGTTTCCTGGCCTACGCCGCAGCCTATCGGAAACTTGGAAATTCAAGAAGGGTTCGAGCATACGAGATGAGGAATGGCAGAAATGCTTCTCCAGGCCTTGGAAATCCTGCAAATCAGAGCTCCGGGAGGACGTTCGATGAGAGCGGCGCGATATGCTTTGCTTCTCGTGTTCACGTTCGGTCTGTGCCTGCTTGCGGCGTCCGTATCAAACGCACAAGATCGATCGCAGTCCGTAATCCATAACGGCAGGATGGGATTCGTAACAACTGCGAGCGATCTTGGGCCGGCGGACGCATCCAAACAAATCACAATTTATGTGTGGCTGCAATTGCGGAACCCGCAGGCATTCGAGCAAACGATCGATGAGCTTTACGACCCGAGCTCGGCGAATTACGAGAAGTGGCTCACGTCTGACCAGTTCAACGCAAACTTTGGTCCGACCGCGGACGAGGTAGCGACGGTCGAGAGTTTTCTGACAGCGAGCGGGCTCCGGGTTTCATCGGTGGACGAAGGAAATCTCTACGTCAAGGCACAGGGAACCGTTGCCGCTGTGCAGAAGGCTTTCACCGTCGAGATTCATCGGTTTGACGTGCGCGGGAAAACTTATCGAGCTAATGTTTCCGATCCGGTGATAAATGGACCGGCTGGGGCGCTGATCGCGCGAGTGGGCGGGCTCTCTGACTACGCACTCAAGAATCACGCGGCGCGCGCTGTGGATCCCTCGACGGGAAAGCCACTGAGCGCGCAGCCGCTATCCGCTGTACCGAATGGGGCGTTTTTCTCGCCTTATTGCTTGCAGGGAGTGGATGTAGAAAATTTCACGACCGATGGCGGATACCCAAAGGCGACTTATGCCGGCAATGCTTATGGAGCGCCGGTGACGAATACCGCGCCTGGAACCCTTGCTCCGTGCGGATACGAGCCGAGCGACCTGCAAACGGCGTACGGATTCAATACGCTCTACAAAGCTGGACTGAATGGCGCGGGACAATCCGTGGTGATCGTCGACGCGTGGGGGTCGCCGACGATCGCGGCCGACGCGGGAGCGTTCAGCGGCTTCTACGGCTTGCCACCGCTCAACTTGAAAATCTATTCGCTCGCGGCTCCTTGCCCAACGGCAACCGCAACCGAATTGCAAGACTGCCAAGGCTGGGCGGTTGAAACTTCGCTCGATGTGGAATATGCGCATACGGTGGCACCCGGCGCGACGCTGGCATTGGTCGAAGGAGCGTCTGACAACGACGACGACTTGGTTGCGGCCATCGCGTACGCCCTCGAACATCATTTAGGGAACGTGATCTCCAATAGCTACGGCGAGCCGGAATCGCAGGAGGGTTTGCCGGAAAACGATCCTTTCGATCCCGTGTTGGAGATCGCAGCCGCTGAGGGCGTTTCCGTCAATTTTTCTTCGGGAGATGACGGCGATTTTACGGACGTCGGAGGGTATAGGGATGTCAGCTATCCGGCAAGTTCGCCCTATGCTACCGCCGTGGGAGGCACCAGCCTGTTTTTGAATCAAAATTTGACGCTTGGTTTCCAGACGGGCTGGGGCGACAACTTCACGCAGATCACGAATGCTGCGGACGCCAAGGGCTACAGCACGCCGCTCGTGCCGCCGGATATGTCGCAGGCGGATGGATTGGGTTTCTATTTTGGCGCGGGTGGCGGCGTGAGCGGAGTGTTTCGCAAGCCGTTGTTCCAAAGTGGACTGCAGGGGCGATTCCGCCTGCTGCCGGACGTCTCGTATCTCGCCGACCCGCAAACAGGCGTCGAGCTTTTCTGCACTGGCTCGAGCTGCTTCAACAGTGATCCGACACAGATTTATATAGGTCTGATTGGCGGAACAAGCTTGGCTTGCCCGATGTTTTCGTCCGTTTGGGCGATCAGCAGTGAGCACGCGGAACGCGCGCTGGGACAAGCTTCGCGCTCGCTCTATGATTTGCCGTCGAATGCGATTAGCGACATCGTCGCCGAAGGTTCACCGCTTGACGCGGCCGGTCTGATCAACCTTGGACGGAAACAAATCTTCGAAGGCCCCTATCAACTGATCGGGCCGGAGTCGCAGGCGCCTTTCTTAAGCGGGCTTTTCGAAGCGCCGGATGGTACGTGGCTGGCACTGTCTTTTGGGACGGATTCGTCTCTCTCAATCACGCGCGGCTGGGATGATGTTACGGGGTTGGGAACACCCAACGCGCCGAATTTCGTCAACGCCTTCGCGCCTCGTCGCTAAAGGCGGCGAAATTTTGCATGTCCCGCCGGCATCTTGTTGGGGGCGCGGCGGCCCATTTTTCTCTTTCCGCTCCGCAGCGGCCCGAGCTCGCCCGCGATTGCTTCCGCGCCCGAGGTCGCTATGCTAGACTGCCGAGGCAGTTGCGTGCCGAAATTCTTCCGGCGCGCAACTGGCGATCGGTGGAACTTCGGGCTCTGTGCAACGATTCCCCGTGAACCCCGCCAGGCCCGGAAGGGAGCAACGGTAGCGGGTCAGCTTCGTGTGCCGCGGAGTACCCGAAGTTCCATTTATCGGAGTGCGTCATTTCCAACAGGGTCTTCCCCGGCCAGATACGGAAACCGATGGGCGACAAGGTCAGCTACAAGGTTATCGCGCGGAAATACCGGCCGCAGACGTTTGCGGAGATCGTGGGGCAAGAGCACGTGACGCGCACGCTGGCCAACGCGATTCGATCCAACCGCGTGGCGCACGCATATATTTTCTCGGGCGTGCGGGGCGTGGGCAAGACGACGACCGCGCGCATCCTGGCGAAGGCGCTGAATTGCACGCAAGGGCCGACTCCTACGCCGGACGGCACGTGCGATTCGTGCCGCGCTATCGTCGAGGGCACTTCGCTCGATGTGTTGGAGATCGATGCGGCTTCGAATCGCGGCATCGATCAGATTCGCGAGCTGCGCGAAATGGTTCGCTACGCGCCCGCGGCTTCGCGTTATAAGGTGGTGATCCTCGACGAGGCGCATCAACTTACTGACGAGGCTTCGAACGCTCTCCTGAAAACGCTGGAAGAACCGCCGGAGCGCGTCGTCTTCATTCTCGCAACAACCCAGCCGGAAGATTTGGGAGACACGATCAAATCGCGCGCGCAGCTCTTCCAGTTTCGGCTGCTCTCGTTTCAGGAGATTGGCGAGGATCTCGAGCGTGTGGCGAAGGCCGAAAAGCTGACGATCGAACCTGCGGCGGTCGCCGTGTTGGCGCGCGCGGCGGAAGGAAGTTTGCGCGATGGGCTTTCGCTGCTGGAGCAAGCGATCGCCTACAGCGGCGAGACGATCACTGATGCACAGGTACGCGAATTGCTCGGCGTCGTCGCCGAGAGCGTGCTCGACGAGCTGATCGAGGCTGTTGCCGCACAGTCGGCGGAACGAGCGCTCGGGCTTGTTCACCGGCTGCTTGCCGACGGGCAAAATCTACAGCACTTCTGCCGTGAGGCGATCCGGCACGTTCGCAACTTGCTCGTGGTACGGGTGTGCGGGGCGGATTCTAAGTTGATCGCGGCAGGCGACGATGAACGTCCTCGGCTCAAGCAACAGTCTGAGCAGTTTGGTGAAGAAGACCTCACGCGATTCTTCCAGATCCTGCTTTCGACGGAAGACGATGTGCGCCGGAAGCCTGACCCGAGGCTGCATCTGGAATTGGGTCTGCTGCGGCTAATCAATGCGCAACGACTCGCGCCGCTGGAAGAAGTGATTTCTGAAATTCGCGGCGGAGGCGGCACTCCATCAAAACGAGTTGAACCGCCTGTGCGTAGAGCCGCGGCGTCAGGCGGGTCGTCATCATCGGGATTGACCAGTTCAGGATCGCCGTTTTCGACGCAAACAACTCGCAGCAGCGCGACGACGGTTCTTCCCGCTGCCCCGGCAAGTTTGAGCGCGCCAGCTTCACCATTTTCGGCGACTTTTCCTGGAACGGCAGGGGGCACGGCAGTGAAAATGGCAGTGGCGCCGAACGTGCAGGAAACGCAAGCTTTGAGGCCAGCGTCGCCAGTTCCCAACGCGCAGCCGGTGCCCGCGGCGCCGCCGTCGGTTGTGGCGCGCGCTGCTGAAAATTCGGGCGACGGACTTGCCGTGGCACAAATCGAAGCGATCAAAGCGGCTCTGCAAGGGCAAAAATTTTTATGGTCGCTCGTCGAGCAGGCCACGCGATGGGAAATCGAAGGCGGCGAGTTGCGCTTGATTTATCCGACGGAGAGCCGTTCGCTGGCTGATATGCTGCAGGCGCGGGACCCGATGGAACGTTTGCGCACAGTGTTGAATCAGGTGACCGGGCAGCCACTGCGGGTCTGTGTTAGACTTGAGGCGGGATCGGCGGTGGGACGCAGCTCCGAATTGCGAGCACGATTCGAAGAAGATCCGATCGTTCGGGCGATGTTAGAAAGGTTTGGCGGGCAGATTTCAAATTTCAAGCGCCCAGGCGAGGAATAAGCCATGGAAGTAAAAGCGCTGCAGCAAATGCTCACGCAGTTCCGGCAAGTTCAGGAACGCCTGGAAAAGCAGATCGGCGAAATTTCGATCGAGGCTTCCGCCGGCGGTGGAATGGTCTCCGTGAAAATGAATGGACAAAAGCAGCTCACGGAGATCCGCATCGAGCCGGACGTCTTCAAGAGCAAAGATCAGGAAATGCTGCAGGATCTTGTCCTCGCTGCCGTGAATGAAGCCGCGCGGCGCGTGGATGAGGAACTCTCACGCCAGATGAGAGAGTTGTCCGGTTCGATGCCCGGAATGACGGGCTTGAAAATCCCCGGCTTGTTCTAGCTCTCAACCCGGATCGCGGCCACGACAGAATTCGTTGATCCGCGTCCGAGCAGTTCCACCATGCCAATGAAAACATCGACGGTCGAGTTGCTGGCGGATGCCTATGATGTATTCAATCGCCGCGACATCGAGAAAATTCTCGGGATAATGCATCCCAATGTGGATTGGCCAAACGGCATGGAGGGTGGCCGTGTGAGAGGTCGGGACGCCGTTCGCGAATACTGGCGGCGCCAGTGGAGCATGGTCGATCCGGAGGTAAAGCCCGTGGCTTTCGAGGACGATGAAAAAGGGCGCACTGTGGTTGACGTTCACCAGGTGGTCCGCGACCTCGATGGGAAGATCATTCTCGATCGCGTGGTGCAACACGTTTATTCGGTCCGCGATTCCCAAATCGAACGCATGGAAATTCGAGAGTCAGCGGAAGAAAATCCTGAACGCGCGAAGTGATCCAACAGAATCCGCTGTTCCCTTTTCGCCTGTGAATCTGCGAGAATCACAACTTCGTTCTTAAGCGCAACGGACGGAACCGTGCCTGATTACGCGCCTCCTGTAACGCGTTTGATCGATGAACTGAAGCGGCTGCCCGGCATCGGACAGAAGACGGCGCAACGGCTTGCCTTTTTTCTCCTGCGCACGGACCGTGATCAGGCGCTCGCCCTTTCCGACGCGATTCGCGAGGCGAAAGAGCGGATCCACGAATGCTCCATCTGCAATAATATTACTGACTCCGACCCCTGCTTTTTCTGCACCAGTCCTTCGCGAAATAAATCGTTGATTTGCGTAGTCGAAGAAGCGACCAATATTCAAGCCGTCGAAAAAACCAGGCAATTCAATGGTATGTATCACGTGCTGGGCGGCGCGCTCTCGCCCTTGCAGGGAATCGGCCCGGATCAACTGCACATCAAGAGCCTGATCGACCGCCTTAAGGGTGCCACGGTCGAAGAGATCATCATCGCGACGAATCCCACCGCAGAAGGTGAAGCAACAGCGGTTTACCTTTCAAAATTGATCAAGCCGCTTGGTGTGCGCGTGACGCGAATCGCGATGGGCATTCCGGTTGGATCGGATCTGGAATACGCCGACGAAGTCACCATGCTGAAAGCAATGGAAGGTCGACGCGACCTGTAGTTTTCCGCCGCGCCTGCCGGGAAGGGGGCGCCGGAACGTTCTCCGATTTACAACTCCACGAGAAGAAACTCGAGCAGCGCACGCGGATCGGAATTCGAGGATTTCAGCTGGCTATCGGCGTTCGCGAGCGCTGTAATCGCGGCCAGCAAGCGCTTCTTGGGCAGGCGGTGCGCATTGCGCAGGGCGATTTCGGCGGCGTCAGGGGGCATACGCAAGCGTTGCGCTGCCTGAAACTTATTGGTCGTGACCGGAATCTCGCACGCCTCGATCAATCGGCGATAGGTGCCCGCTAGGGCCCCGACGATCATTGGGGGCTGTTCGCCTTCGCGAAGCAGATTCTCCAAGAATGTGAACGCGGCCTCGCGCCGACCGCTGGCGAGCATATCGGTCAAATCCCAGACCTTGTTTCTCCTTTCAGAAACGACCAGCAAGTCCACCTCGTTTTGCGTGATCGCCGGCGTGCCTTGCGTGTAAGCCGCGAGTTTTTCGATCTCCGTCCGAATGCGCGCCGGTTCGCCATTGACCATCTCGGCGAGACGTGCGGCCGCGAGGCGATCGATTTTAGTACCCAGTTCCGCGGCCATTTGCTCGGCCAATGCCGCAGCCGCCTCGGGCGTCACCTCAAGTTCGACAATTAAAGCTTTTTCGGCGAGCAGCTTCGACAATTTCAAGCGCGAATCGAGGCTCTTTGCTTCCAACACGAGAATCGTAAACGGGGCGGGCGCATCGAGATAATCACCGAGCAGTTTAACGACTTCGTCGCGGCCTTTGTCTGACATGCGTTCGACGGAGTCAACATCCTCGACGAAAATCACCTGGCGTTCGGCGAGCATCGGCAACATCCTGGCGCGGCCCACAACCTCTTCCCAACCTGCTTCGCGTGCGGACACGCGCGTGAGGGCCCAATCGCGCAAGCCCTCGGGCACATACGCATCCACGATCTCCTTGCGGCACATGTCCAGTAGGTAGGAGTCCGTTCCCTGTAGAACAATTGCGGGAACGGCTTTGCCCCTCGAGATTTGCTCAAGGAACCTGCCAGGAGACTGGGACATTAGAAACTCTCCAGAATCGTGCCGACGCAGCGCGAGGCAAAGTCGCGCGCCATTCGCCCAAGAGCTGGATCTTCTTCGTTGAAGAAACTCTGCGGATCGGAAGAAATCTGATACTCATCCCGAAATGTCATATCGTTATTTTGGTACACCGGTTTTTTCGAAACCGCATCATCCAATTCTACTTTCACTTGCACGGTGACGAGCATGGTCGTTACTTCGCCGGTAGTCGCGTTGAATAAAACCGGACTAGTATCAATCGAAAGAATTTCACCGTGAACGACGGCATCCGCCGAGGCAGAATCCTGCACGATACGGTATTTCGTGCGCGCGATGAACTCGCGAATCACGGCTTCGGTGAAGCGCTGCTCGATGCGGTCGTGCGTCGTGTCATTTTTGAATGCCGGAATCGCAATCGTGTGCCATTCGGCGGGCGCGCCGGTGACTCGCCCAGCGACGTGGTACCCACAACCCGCGACACAAATCGCCACGGCTGCCGGAAGCGCGATAGCGATAAGTCTTGCGGCGTTACGCCTCACGAACGATGCCCTCCGCAATGCGGACTGCATTCACGGACGCGAGCCGGAGATTGTCGGCCGCGCCCCAGAGCCACACTGCATTGCTCAGGTTGACGTCCGTTTCGATGGGTGCGATCTGGATGTCGCCTTCGCCCGCCACGCTCACGTTCGAAGGTAGAGGATCGTCAGCAGCTCCGACCTTCACTCCCAAATTCGAAAGAGCCCCCGCAAGGTCTCCCACAGCCGGTGGTGTGGGAAATTCCGCATACGCGGCAAACGCGTAGCCGTAAAACACGGGTGCATGCAGCAATTGAATCGCGGGGACTTGAGCGCGACCGGCGAGAATTGTCGCCGTCTCGCGCCCAATTGTGGCGCGAAGATCCGCAAGACGCGGCTTGCTCTCGCTGCCGAAGGCAGCCAGCATGTTGAAAGCAACCTGCGCATCAAAAACAGTCTTTGATATCTCTCGAAACGAAAGCAGGCTCGCGGTTTGGCTTTCGAGCTCTTCGATGCCGGGCTGATCGCGCTCAGAAACCGGCGCCATCGCCAGCAGGACGATTCGTTGCGGCGCGAAGCGGTGGAACGCCGCGGCAAGCGTGCACGCAATCAATGTGGGCGCGGGCGGTGACAAGTACAGCTTGGCGTCGCGAGACCCGTTTGCCGCTTTTGTCGCAGCCGGCGGCAAAACCGAATCCAGCGCCGGAATTCTGCGGATGGCGTGGGCGACGATCGTTGCGGCACCCGTCATATCGATCACTGAAGCGCCCGCGCGCAGGGCCGCGGGCCAATTGCGGGCGGCGTCTGAAGGTGTGCCGGCGAAAAACACGATTCTCGCACCTTCAAAACTGTCTTCCTCGAGCGCACGAATAAACGTAGCCTCACCGCCGGCTTCGGTAAGGGTGCCGGCCATCACGCGCTCATCGAGCAGAACGATCTCGCTCGCCGGAAAGCTCCGGTCTTCGAGAACCTGTTTCAGTTCTTTGCCAAGGAGGGAGGATGCACCGGCAATAGCGATGCGGTGAAGAGTAGCGGGGCTAGCGGACATAGACTAGGCGTGGCGCGAGGCCATCCGGTGACGGACACTTCGGAGCACATGAAAAACGAACCCCTGGACCACGTAGGAGCAGGCAAGAATCAGCAGCGTCGGCTTGGAAAAATTAACAATCAAGCCGACAAGAACCGCGAGAAGAAGGATCGCGAGCGACGGCTGACGCCGCGTCCACTGAACATCCTTGAAGCTGTAATAGCGGACGGTGCTCGTCATCAATACTCCGAGCATCACCATCAGCAAAAGCCAAAGCACCGCCGGCCCCACATTTTCGATAGGACTGCCTCCGCTGAAATGAACGATGGACGCGAGAGCGCATGCTGCTAAGGGCGTGGGCATCCCTGCAAAATACCTTTTATCGACCGACGACATTCCCTGAATATTGAAGCGCGCCAGCCGCCAGCCGCAGCAGGCCAGAAAAAAGAAGCCCACGACCCAGCCGGCTTGTTCCAGGTGAATACCGCCAGGAGCGTTGGCGCCAGCAGCGGCGCGAATGCCCCAAGCATACGCCAGGCATGCGGGGGCGATGCCGAAGCTGATGATGTCCGCAAGCGAATCAAGTTCCTTACCGAAATCGCTGTGCGTGCCCATTGCTCGCGCGACGCGGCCATCGAGCGAATCGAAGAGGAAGGCAACACCTATCGCGATCGCAGCCTTGTCGAAATCAGAAGCGCGGCCTTCAAACGCCGAGAGGATCGCGTAATAGCCACACATCATGTTCGCAACGGTAAAAAAAGTGGGGAGAAGATAGACGCCACGACGCAACCGGGCGCCGCGGAATTTGTGACGACGCTCTTCGTGGCTATCGTAGCCGATCGGGTCTATGCCGTTGAATTCCATTCCGCCAGAATGCTTTCTCCGCCTTTCACGCTGTCGCCGCGCTTTACGGCCACGCGAGCTTCAAGCGGAAGCCAAACATCAACGCGAGAGCCGAAGCGGATAAGTCCCATCAACTCTCCGCGGGAAATTTCTTCGCCCTCTCGTTTCCAGCATATCACGCGGCGGGCAATGGCTCCGGCGATTTGTTTGAAGACGATTCGTCCGCCCCGTGTATGAATGTAAATAATGTTTTGCTCATTTTCGCGGGAGGCGGCTGAGCGCATCGCTGCATAAAAGCGGCCTGGGCGATAGACGACATCGGCAACACGGCCGGATACCGGAGCCCGTTGGACGTGCACATTCCAAATCGCTAGAAAAATGCTGATACGCCAACCGACCGTGCCGTCCAGCGACTCTTCGACAATCTCCATCACGCGCCCGTCAGCTGGAGATACAACGAGACCCTCGGCAAGAGGAATTGCTCGCCTGGGATTCCGAAAGAAATAGAGCACGAAGAGACCGAGAAATACGAGGATTCCGCCAGTCCAGGACCAGCTGAGAACTAAGGCGACCACGCCCACCACCAGAAAGGGCGCAGAGAAAAAGTACCCTTCTTTGACCATGCTCGATTTTCACCCGGAAAGGATGCAGACATCGTAAAGAATCACGCGCTTCACGGCTACACAAGTATTGTACGACAAAACCGGCGGGCGAAACGGAGCCGTCAGTGCGGTACTGCGCGCTGGTACCGCGACACGATCATTTCCATCCGGTCTTTTAGGCGCAGTTTCATTTTCTTTAGGGCAATTTCTTCGATGAAATCTTCCGAACACATATACGGCTGCTTGAGGATCTTTTCTAGCTGGGATTCACAGCGGGAGTGTTCTTCTGCGAGGCGTCGAAACTCTACATCCTGGTTGATCAGTGACTGCCTGATCTCGTCGCTTGCGGTAGGCATGCGTTCCCTCCTGATTGTGATGAGAGGTCACATAGCTGTAACATCTATCACAGTTCATGGTGCCGCGCCAATAGGATGTGAAAAACTAGGGTTAACCCCCAGGAAGCTCGAAGGAGAGGATCAAAGCGTCGTCGAGAGGCGAAAAGTAATACCCTTTCCGGCGGCCTGTTGCCTGGAAGCCATGCCGGACGTAAAAGCCGATCGCGCCGGAGTTCGACGCTCGGACTTCAAGATAGGCCTGTTTGGCACCAAACTTTTTCGCGTTCGCCAAAGCAGCACCCAAGAGTGCGGTGGCCACGCCCTGACGTCTGGAACGAGGTGCGACCGCCAGGTTGAGGATTTCGAACTCATCGGCAGCCTGCCGCGCAACTAAGAAACCTTCAACACTTCCTGCATGCTCCGCAACCCAGGTGAAAGCGCTTGGCGATCTTCCAAGCCCGTGATCGGCGACTTTCCACTGAGCTGCCTCGGGGGACGCCGCCTGAATGGCGAGAACGGCATTAATATCGCGATCTTCCAGGGCGCGCACGATCAAGCCCCTACTTCCCTTTCCAGTTCAGTTCGGCATCCGAACGGCGAACGTAATTCGCATCCAAGCGTAAGCTGTCGACTGTCTGACCCCGCTTCGCTTTCAAAAAGGCTAGTTTGCCGATAGTTGGCGCCAAGAACGCCGAGACTTCGCAGATTTCGCCCTGAAGTGTACTGCCACAGCGAGAGAGAGCTGATTCGAGGAACGAAGCGCACGGAGTTGCCAGAACTCTGGTCGCCGTAATCGAGACCTCGCTTGTCCAGGCGACAAATTCTTCGGGCGTCATTACCGCATCATCCGCAGACCGGGCGAGCTGACGTTCGTTTGCGCTCGCGTCAGAGCTCCGGCGGTACAGTCCGGCATAGAATTGCCCCCGCCGCGCGTCGATTACCGGAATGACCGTGTCCGCAGCCGAAATAGCCTGCGCCGCGACCGCCTCCAGCCCACTTACCGCGACAACGGGCTTCCCGAACGATTCGGCCCATGCCTTGGAAGTCGTGAGACCGACGCGTAAGCCCGTAAATGATCCCGGGCCAGCGTTCACTGCGAATAGGTCAAAGTGATTTAGCTTGAGCTGGAGTTCGTTTAACAGAAATTCGAGCTGGCGAAAGATACGCGAAGAGTAGGTCTCATCGGTCATGGTGGATACGGCTCCACGAAGCCGGAAGTCCTCCAAGACTGCGATGCTTCCGGCCGGTGAAGATGTGTCCAGCGAGAGGATCAGCACATGCACAAGTATAGGGCAATTGGCATGCCATACCCCCGAAAAAACATGAAGTTAGGCTTAATTTCTCCCTTATAAAATCTGTGGAAATGCTTGACGATAGCGGCTCACTGTGCCTAATATTGAAACATGTCGGGGAGGGGAAAGACCCTATGGACTTCAAGTTAGGCGAGAAGGTTGTCTACCCGAACCATGGCGTAGGGCTGATCGAGCAGATCAGTTTTGGCTATGTGAACGGGAAATCGGAACGCTTTTACATGTGTAAGATCGTTTCCAGTGGCTTGAAAGTGATGGTCCCGCAATCGAATATCGGCACTGTCGGCCTCCGTCCTATAATTCGCTCCAACCAAGCTGAAGCTGTTCTCTCCTACCTCGAACGCGGGCGTTCTGATTCCCATCACGACTGGAAGCACCGTTTCAAAGAAAATTCAGACAAGATGCGCACCGGGTCGCTGATGGAAGTGGCCGCAGTGTTAAAAGGTCTCGTCGCGTTGAGCCGCACAAAACCGCTCTCTTTCCGCGAGAAGAAAATGCTCGACCGGGCCAAACACCTCCTAGTGAGTGAACTCGCGACCGTCCGTAACACGTCCGAACAAGCGGTGGAACTCAATATTGCTCGGGCGCTGGCCAAGGCCAAGCTCACCATGCCTGAAACGTCGCCAGCCGCAGCCGATTAAGAACCATTCCTCCAACGTTTCAACGGGCGGCGGGAGTCTCTGCTGCCCGTCCTTATGTGACGGGTACATTGCGCTGCGGATAGCTGTTTGTTTCGCGCTTGCCGCAAAATCATGGACGGAATTGGGCCGCGAAGGCCAATAGGCGCGCGTCGGCGGCGCGAGCTGCCACTAGCTGCACGCCTGCACCCGATCTCCCGGCGGTATCCGGCAGGGTGACTACGGGAGTGCCTGCGAGGCTCATTGGCACCGTATAGCGCAATATCCTGCGCCGGGCCTGCGAATGGTCTTTGCCGCCTGTGAGCCGACCGATTGGGCCACAGGGCACAATCAGGTAATCATAGTCGGCCAGCAGCGCGTCCATCCTTTCCCGGAACTCCGCGTGGCGTTTTCTCTGCTTCGTTATCTCGACGGGATCAATCGATCCGCCCCATTTCAGCCGCTCAGCGATTTGAGGGTCAAAATGGGAAAAGTCGCCGCCGGTGCGCGCCATGTGGTACGCGGCGGCTTCGTGGGCTTGAATAGGCGCGAAAATGTCGATCGCGCCTTCCCAGTAAGTTGCGTCGAACGGCGCGATTTCGGCGCCCGATTCGCGCAGGCGATTTTCCCAACGATCGAATACCTCGAGGACGGCCGGCTCGCAATCCTCCATAAACGCGTGGCTTACGCGGGCGACTCGGGGTGGTTTTGCCGAATGGGGCGAAGCCGCCAGATTGAACAGCGACTGGCCGAGGAGCGGGGCGTCGCGGAGATCGCGAAAGATCCAGCCGAGCGTATCGAATGAGGGTGCCAGCGGAACGCAGCCGGGCCAAAGGCCCTGGT
>Ga0335073_10002873_pt1 | contig 23759 bp, 19 predicted proteins | sample Lox_Sample_22_FD_207093 | JGI IMG/M metagenome (GOLD analysis project Ga0335073, IMG submission 207093) | Soil microbial communities from Loxahatchee National Wildlife Refuge, Florida, United States - Lox_Sample_2.2 | ecosystem: Environmental > Terrestrial > Soil > Wetlands | place: USA... | reverse complement strand
TTGTATTCCTGGGGATCGCAGTTTCATCCCCACGAACACGTGCTGCAAATGACGAAAGAAGACCTACTCGCGCTTCCTGCAGCGATTAAAACTTTTAATGGCTTTTACACGACGACCGGCCAGTTCATCATGATGAACTCGATGCGTGTGTTGGCCGTCGAGGCTGTGGGCCTGCTGTTGGTGCTAATCGCGATTGTGTGGATTTTAGTGCGCTTCATCCGGCGCCGCTTGGCCGCACGCCGATTGCGTGCAGCCGGTCAAGTTTATTAAGGGCGAACGGAAGGCGCAAGCTTGCGAGAACGCTGTTAACGTAAACTGACAAATCCCGCCTTGACCGCTTACCTTCGAAGATTGATAATTCTCGTGACTCGGCCAGGCACAAGTTCCCCCGACCTGAGGATGCCGAGCAGGTCTCCCGCAGCAACGCTCCTGTTGCCCGGTCGGAGCCCAAAAAAAGGCGAATCCCAGTGAAATCACCGCTTCTTTTCTCGCCCCTGATTCTTGCCGCCGTGGCTTCCGCCTGTGCCCAGACCTACACCTACAAGACCGTGCAGCAAGCCAACCTTAAGACCGGCCAGCCGATCTCTGCCATCGCCATCTCCGGCAACATAGGCTACGGCTCCGACCTTGACGCCAGCGGCACCATCTACCGCGCCACACCTTCGATGGGAGTTCACCCAAAGACTAATTGCTGCCAGTCGAACGCAGCCCTGATTTCTGATTCACGCGGCAACCTCTACGGACAGGACCATATGGGTGCGAATTTGCGAGGACGAATCTTTATGGTGAGTGCGACGACCTGGAAGGAAACCGACCTCTACGCTTTCACGGGCGGAGAAGATGGTTGGGTCGTTGAGGGCGAGTTCTACCCTACTGGAGCGCCCATCGTGGAATCCCCAGTAACTATGGATCCCTCCGGCAACCTCTGGGGCGTCACTTACCTCGGAGGACCTTATCCCAATTGCGTCTATGGAAGCAACAACGCGGCGACCTGCGGAGTAGTCTTTGAATTGACCCCAAACGGCGACGGTACTTGGTCCGAGACGGTCATTCACGCTTTCTCTGGCACGCCCGATGGCGGCGAGCCGGAAGGTGCTCTCGCTTATGACGCAACCACCGACAGCTTCTACGGCACTACCCAGCAAGGTGGTAATACGGCTTGTAACTGCGGTACCGTGTACCAGCTCTCCCCGAATGGCGATGGCACCTGGAGCGAAAGCATTGTTTATACCTTCCTCAGCCCTGGCGAACCCACAGGTGGAGTCACCATCGACGCCCAAGACAATCTCTATGGCGTGAACTTCGCAACCGAGGGCTATGTCTATGAGATTTCCGGTGGTCAGTTCTCGGTCATCGCGTCACTGTTCGAACCGATCGGACTTGTGATGGATTCTGCCGGCAACCTCTTGGGCACAAGCCACGGAGGCGGCCAGTACAACCGCGGCACGATCTTTGAATTGAGCCCATCCCAGAACGGCTGGCAGGAAACCATCATTCACAGCTTCTCCGGCGTACAGCCGGATGGGGAGTTACCGAACACAGGCTTGGCGATGGATCCCGGCGGGAACCTTTGGGGCGTTACCCCACGCGGCGGTGCGAACGGAAAAGGACTTTTCTTCGAAGTCGTGAAGCAATGAACGATGACAGCGGCGCCCCCGGCAATCAGAAAAATCAACTGTCGTAACATCTCAATTACGCTCATCGATGTCGACGGCGAAGGTTTCCCACCCTTCGTGGTTCGAAGGGTGGGCACGTACATTCACTTACTGATTGGAACTATCCAGCGGCTGCCGTCCCGAGTTCGGGCCTTTATTGTTCGCAACCACGGTGACCGGCGCTTGCAACGTGAAACTCAGCACGGTTTCTGACGGCAATTTGATCTGCTGGCTTTTGGTCACCGCCTGCGAACCAGCTCCCAGTCCACCGCCCGCCGCCGCTCCGATCGCTGCGCCTTTACCGCCGCCCAGCAGACCGCCGAGCACCGCGCCGACTCCGGCGCCGACTCCGGTCTTCACGGCCGTGTTCTTGCCGCGCGAGCTGCCTTGTTTCTTGTACTGATCGGTTTGAACGTTGTACGTGCTCCCACCCGACTTAATGCTGTCGAGCTGCATCACCACTTGCGATGACCCGGCGAATTTGCCCGCGCTCTTCACGTCCACTAAGTGGCCCTGGACATCGCTGCCCGAAGGAACCACAACGTCCCCATTGATCGTCAGCGGTTGATTCAGCGTCGCATGAAAGCTATCGCCTGTCTGGTTCTTTTCGCTATCAATCGGATCGATTAGCCGCACCGATAAAACCGTGCCCTGCGGAATCGTAACTTTCTGCGGAGGCGGTGGTGGCGGCGGAGGCGGCGGAGTCGTCTGCACCGGCGCCGGGGCCGGGGTAGGTGGCGGCGTGTTCTGCGCTACCTGGCTTGAGGTCACCGCCTCATCTGAAACCTTTTCCGGCTTTCTGGTTTTATGCCTCTTCGCAGGCTTAGACTCTTGCACCGGCGGTGGAGGAGGCGGTACCTCAGCCGCTTGTTGCGGAGGCGTGATCTGCAGGTTATTCACTACCTGCTTCACGCCCGGTTCCGACGACGCATACCGCGCCGCCGCATCCCGCTGGCTGTCACTATCCACAACTCCCGAGAGCGTCACGCTTCCATTCGTCGATTGCACCGCCAGTTGTTTGCCTTGCAGCCCCGAATCGCCACTGATCTTGGTCTGAATGTCACTGACAATCTGATTATCGTTAGGCGCTTTCGAGCAGCCCACAACCATCATGGAAATTGCCAGCATACCCACAACCCTGACAAGAACAGAACTTCTCGCCTTCATACGCTTTACTCCTGAAATGCCTTGCTGAAGTTTCGGTGTATGTAGTTTAGATGCAAACCCGCGCCCGCTTTTGCACAAATTTTAGGACGAGTCTACACCGGTACCAGAGCTATAACCGAGGACGCACGGAAGGCGACGTCATGCAATGGAGAGCTGGTTTGCGGAACAAATTTGCGGAACTAACTTTTGTGCAGGAATTTGTAATCCAGAATGCTGATGGCCAAGCTGATCTTCTCGGCTTCCTGGGTGGTGGTAAGTTCCTTTGTGCGAATCACCCGGCCCTGGCACAAAACCGTGCTGTTCTTTTGTCCGGAAATTTCTTCCGGCATCTCGAAGACCATCTCGACCAGCGTGTTGTTCGGGAAGCGCTGCGGCCCATGGAGGAGCAGGCCAGATTGGCTTAGGTTCTCGACCACGCCTTCATACCAAGTGCCCAGGTTTTTCACCCGATAGCGAATCAGACTGTCGAGCTTCAGACGGCGTGCCCGCGGAACCCAGCTGGGCTTGCGTGCATGGCTGCGCGTGCTCCGGCGAGAGCTGCTTGTTGCCTCGTCGGCCGCACTGTGCTCCATGCGTTCCGTGCGCCGCATGGTTTGCCAATCGTACTTATATTCGACAGCGCACAAAAGACAAACCTGGTAGTAGTCGCCATTCGCCGTGCGCCGGGGCCAGGAGAATTCGTGCGAGCAGCGACCTAACATAATCACGTCCAGCAATTTTTGCGGCATTGTCGTCCTTCCGGGCAAGAACGCCGGAACAGCCATCATGCTCCCACCGCGTAATTTTGTGTAGGTTACTAACGTGTAGTTCTTTTCAGCCGCTCGACCTCGACAAGACCAGAGAAATTAACGGGCTACCTGACCCCATCCCAACAACCGGAACGCTGCTACCATATCGTTGCCGCCAGGGGCACGGCACAAGTGAAAGCTCTCGATTCCTTTAGAGCATTCGATCGCCAAAAGCGTAAACGTCGGGAGGCCTGGGACACGGTCCCTCCGACCTCCAAGCTCACCTTCTTCGGAATGGTGTTTTGTTTGTTTGCCGGTATCGGGGGACTAAGCCAATTGCAGTCTGCTTCCTCACCCAAATTTTGGACCGCGGCCTTACTCACCGGTTTCTTTGCCACCGGATATGCCTGGATAGCCGTCGATGGGCACTGGCCGCTGATTTTTCCCTGGGTCGCGGTGCAAGGCTTAGTGAGTTGGTTGGCGCTATCGTATCTCGGCCGACATTCCATTGCCGGGCTCGCCGTCCCCAGCGAAATTAAACCCTGGATCCAGACGAGTACTACTGTGGCCACATTGTTTATAGCCGGCGCCTATGTAATGGCCATGTCGTTTATCAATCGGGAAGGCGACCGGTTCTTTCAAACCCATGTCGAGATGAAACTCGCCGGCGAAATCCATAAATCGCTCGTCCCCACGATCCAATGCAGAATCGGTGAATACGAATTCTATGGAGCATCGATCGCCAGCGGCGTCGTGGGTGGTGATCTGGTGGACGTCATCGAACGCGACCGACATTGGCTGGCTTACGTCGCTGATGTTGCCGGCCACGGCGTCTCTTCCGGCGTTTTAATGGCAATGATCAAGAGTTCCGCTACCACGAGCATGCGTTTCGATTCGACTGCAGATGGCTTACTAGAAGGGCTCAATGAAGTTTTGTGCTCGCTGAAAACCGGCAACATGTTCGCCACTTTCGGACTGCTGGCTTATTCTCCCGGTCGCGGCTTGCGTTACTCGCTCGCCGGTCATCTGCCGGTCTTGCTGGCTCGCCACCAGCAGGTTCATTTCTTGCCCGCGCAGAATATGCCGGTTGGCGTCTTCTCCAACACGGTTTTCGAAAGTACAAATATCAACCCGGTCGTAGGAGACCTTTTTGCCATTATCACTGACGGCCTGACCGAGGTCTTTGACAAGGAGGGAAGAGAACTAGGGATCGACGCTATTGCCGCCCTTTTGCCCGACGCGAGAGAACGCCCTCTGGATCAGGTTGCCGCCGCCATTTTTAAACACGCAGGCCAACATGGAGCGCGCAGCGACGATCAGAGCCTTTTGCTCATACGAAAGGCAGCATAGGTTTCGGAGTGCCCGTCAGGACTGCGCTTTTGCCGCTTTGCTGGCGATTCGCTGAAAGCCTTTGCCGCCCGCCTCTTTTTGCAAGGCGGTCAGCCGGGCCCGGCCAACATCGGCTCTGCCGGTCTGCATCTCGATTTCTCCAAGTTGCAGTCTCGCTTCAAACTCGTAGGTCACGAAACCTGATTTCGTGGCGTCAGCCAATACAGCTTGCAGGTTTTTCTGCGCGTCAGCGGTTTTTCCCGACTTTGCTTGCACCCGTGCCTCCGCCAATGACACCTCAAAGTGCTTGCTTCGATCCTGACTTTTCGCTACTAGCTTTTTCGCGGCAGCAATTTCGTTTACCGCCGCCTGTGACCCATTGCCCGAATCTAGCAGTGCGAGGGCTAAGGTCGCATGCGCCGAAGCTTCGTCATCCGTAATTTTCTGCTCCTGAAAATCCTTCACGCATTGCCGTGCTAGCTCGACGGCCTCGTTTGCCCTTCCTTCCTCCATTGCCACTTGAGCCAGCATCATTCGCGATTCGCTTGCATACCGCTTCGATCCGATCTCCGCGAGGCTCTTCATAGAATCTTCCAAATCTTTGCGTGCCTTTGCCATGTCGTCCTGCGCTAGTGCAATCTCGCCCAACCTCGACTGCGCTATCGCCAACAATTCCTTGCCTCCCGATTTCTCCATCTCCGGGCGAGCCTCTTCCAACATTTTTTTGGCTTCCCACAGGTTGCCCTGCCAACGAAGTACGTCCGAAAGCCCAAGCATCGCGGGAAGCTGCGCTGCCGTATCGTGAGTGCGGTCAGTGATGGTGAGGGTTTCCTCATAATCCTTGCGCGCGCCCGGCAAATCGCCCAAAATCGCCGCCGTATCGGCCAGATTGCCAAGCGCAAAGCTCTCATAGTCCTCATCACCGACTGCGCGATAACTGGCGAGCGACTGCTCGAACATCTTCTTGGCCGTTATCTGATCTCCCTGCAAAGAGGCAATTCCGGCCAGGCTATTAAGCTCATTGGCGGCGTTGACAAGGTCGCCGCTTTCGCGATCAAGCGACAGCGCCTTCATAAAGGCCGTTTTCGAGTTCGCGAAGTCCCCCTCGCTCTTGAGCGTGGAGCCAATTACGTGTTGAGCGATCGAATCACGATGACGGTCACCCGCGGAAATAAAGATTTGACCCGCCCCTTCCGCCATTGAGATGGCTTCCCGCGGCTGGCCCAGCATCTTCAGCGCCCAGCTCTCACTCAGCATCGCATCGGCTGCAATTAGGCGCGCACCATCCGCATTGGCTTTTGTAACCGCTCGTTCCGCGGCTGCCTGCTCGCCTTTGAAGTCTCCGAGCCACTGGTACGACGCCACCTCCATGTTGTCGATGCGGGGATCGTGTCCCGCCGGGGCGGGCAACTTTCCTAAGCGCTCCTCTGTGGCCAGCGCGTCCTGCGCTTTGCCATCATGGTTCTGAGCACGGGCAAGGCGCAGTCCGTATTCCAAATTGTCCGGAAAAACCTGAAATAGCGATTGATAAATTTGTACGGCTTTGTCCCACTCGTGGTTGCTCTCGCGATAATGCCCTTCGATCCACAAACGTTGTTCCTGCTCAAGACCCGACGACAAATCGAAAGCCAATTTGTCTTCTTGCAGGCCCTTGGCGTCGTAACCCAGATCCTTCCACACACGGGCAAGGGCCGAGTGGGCCAGCGCAAAGTTCGGCTCGATCGCGATGGCCTTTTGCAAACGATCCCGTGCCGCCAGGTCGTCAAACGCCCGCTCCTTCGCGAGTCCCTCGGAATAGAATCGTGCCGCCTCGGGCGAAGCTGGCAGCGCCGCCTTTAAGGCCGCCGCTTGGTCCGATGAAACCTCACCCGCTCCTAGCTTGCCTCGGAGTGCGGTGCCGGCATTCGAGATCAGATCGGAAATCTGCGTCTCCGTCCCGCTTTCCGTCACCGAATCCACAATCTGCCCGGTGACCGCATCTTCGAGGTTAAGGTCGACTCGCAATTTTCCATCCTCTTGCGCCAGATACGAACCCACCACGATCTCGTCGACGCCGATATTCTTCCGAATCTTTGCCAGAGTGTCTTCCCCGTAGCTGTCGGCATCGGGCAGCGTAAGGTTCGTCTTCATTTGCGCGACCGATTCTCCCGGAATCGTCAGCAACTTACCGCCGGCCGCCAACTCCGTTGTGAGCATTTCCGAGAGAGCAGTTGAAATCCACGCGGCATTCCCGTTCCCCGTTAGATTCTTGAAGCCCACCACCGCTACTGCTCGCCGCCCCTTCGCGGCACCACCACTGGCAGGACTCGCAGAAGAGCTTCTTGATCCCCGGCCGCGTAACAATAAGTAGCCGCCGACTGCAAGCAATATCACCACGACGATCGCCGCGGCGGAAATCCTGTCAGACCCTCGATCGCGCCGTTCCGCCGCTATCGGCTTCGCTCCCACCGTGAGCCGTTCCAAATCTCGCCCCAGCGCCACCGCCGTCTGGTATCGCTGGTCTGGGTTTTTGTCGAGCGCCTTGAGAATCACGCTTTCCAGTCCGGGAGGGATCCGCGGGTTTTCCTTACTCGGGAGAATTGGTTCGTGGTTCAGAATCGCGTCGATCAGCATCGGACCGTTGGTTTCGCGAAAGGGAAGTTTGCCGGTCGCCATCTCGTAGAGGACTGCGCCGACTGCCCAGATATCGGTTCGTGCATCGGCCGGCTCACCGCGCAGCTGTTCCGGCGCCATGTAAGGCAAAGTGCCGGTCACAGCCTGCGACTGTGTCATTGTGACGGTCATGCCCATCTCGCTGGCATGAGTCATGAACTGCGCCAGCCCGAAATCCAGAATTTTCAGGCGCCCGTCGGGCGTGAGCCGTAAATTCCCCGGCTTCAAATCGCGATGCACGATGCCTTGCTCGTGCGCGGCGACGAGGCCCTGCACCAATTGCTTTCCTAGTTCGATCACGTCTTTTGTCGGCAAAGGACGGCCAGCCAGCCTGGCATCGAGCGTGAGGCCGGCAATATATTCGGTGACGAGAAAGTCGGTTCGGCCTTCGGTGCCGAATTCGTGCACGGTTGCAATATTGGGATGGTTCAGTTTCGCGAGTGACAGGGCTTCTTTGCGGAACCGCTTGCGAGCGTTTTCATCGACCAACGTTCCCGGCGGAAGAACTTTGATCGCAACATCGCGTTCTAATTGCTCATCGTGCGCCCGGTAAACCACTCCCATTCCGCCCGCCCCAATTTGCTCCTCAATGCGGTAATGCGAGATGGTCTTACCGATCATGCAGTCGTGGTCATGGTAGGCAAGGTTTCCGGGCAAGTCAACGCAGGCGCGGTTTTTTAACGCTGGCAGCAGCGTCGCTGTCGTGATGGCGCCAGCACCACTGAAAATTTCATTCCTCCGGCGAACAAACAGCGCACTGGTGCAAACGCCTGTTTTATTCAACTGGGAAACACGGCCTTGACCGTGCGGCGTACCAGACGCATAATGCTCCTGCTCGGAAAGCTGCATGATTGCTCCCCCTTGAGGTTTGAACGAGGACGGAGTCTTGTCTCTTGCATGAGTGGGCCGCGAATAGTCTTATTCCGTCTCGATGGTGGCTAATGACGAAACTGACTTGACGGAAGGCGAGATACGCAGTGTTGCTTTTCTGCACTGCGATCGACATCCGTTTCAGTGGAAGGTAGAAACAATGACCAACAGATACTGGACACTAATTCTGACATCCTTCGCGATAACCTATTTGGTGACGAGTGCTTTTGCAGCCTCCCAAAAGACGCTCTATAGCTTCACCGCGACAAGAGGCGATGGTGCTTATCCATACGCCGGAGTCGTCTTCGACTCTGCAGGCAATCTTTACGGAACCACAAAATACGGTGGCCCCTCCGGCGATGGAATCGTTTTCGAACTTAGTCCCAATCCTGACGGAAGCTGGTCTGAAAAAGTGTTGCACGAATTCCACTGGACTGACGGAGCACATCCGCAGGCTAGCTTGATCTTCGACGGCTCGGGGAATCTCTACGGCACAACGGTTTACGGCGGCACTAATGGCCGCGGCACTGTTTTCGAGTTGAGCCCCATAGCCGGTGGGTGGACGGAAAGAGTGTTGTATAACGTTGGGGGGCATCCTAGCGGTCCATTGATATTTGATTCGTCCGGTAATCTTTATGGAACAACGTTGGGTCTACCTGGGTTTGGCGCAGTGTTCGAGTTGAGTCCTGAAGCTGATGGAACTTGGAGCGAAACGATATTGTGCAATTTTGCAGAAGGCCTGGGTGACAAGGAGAATGGCTGGAATCCTTATAGTGGGCTTGTGTTCGATGCCGCAGGAAATCTCTACGGTACAACCAGTTCCGGGGGCGGGCACGGCGACGGTTCAGTATTCGAATTGACACCATCGCCAGATGGAACATGGACTGAGACGTTGCTGGTGCACGCGTCCTTTATCCACGGCGGTGGGCCGTACGATGGCCTGATCCTCGATGCTGCGGGTAATCTCTACGGAACAAACTCCTACGGTGGCGCGCATAATGCGGGTACCGTGTTTAGACTAAGCCCGGTGGAAGGTGGAGGGTGGACTCCGGAGACCTTGTTCGACTTTTCTGGTGCCAATGGACAGGATCCACATGCTTCACTAATTATCGGTCCAGGCGGACACTTCTACGGCACGACCGAAGAAGGCGGGGCCAACGATACTGGTACAGTTTTCGAGTTGACGCAAAACCCAAAAGGAGAGTGGGTGGAAGGCTATTTCAGCCTTTCCGGGGACCCAGCCGGGAGCCTTATTTTCGATGCCGAGGGCAATGCATACGGAACAACCATTTTCGGTGGGATCTATGGAGCGGGCAGCGTCTTCGAGATCATTCCCTAGCTAAAACGAACGGGAACCGCTGACTGCGGCTTGGTTTCAGATCAAATCGAATACTCTTTTGGAAAGGACAGTTCGGCCTGGCGCGATCACCGGCTACGTAACCGATACGAAAGCTGCTGCGTAGCAGTCGCCAAGAGTCAGTTGGTGATAAATCTCAAGTGCGCCCAAAAACCGGTCAAACGTGTAAGCAGGAGCCTTATAACCCGTCAGCGCAGCTCTCCATCGCGTATCATCCCTTCGTGAGCGATCTGGCAGCATTCGTTTTGGCAGGCGGGAAAAGCTCCCGCATGGGCCGCGACAAGGCAGTTTTGGATTTCGGCGGCGAAACTCTGCTCCAGCGTTTGTTGAAACTCGCACGCGCAGTTTCAGAGAACGTTAGCATCGTCGGCGACGCGAAGAAATTTGCCGGCTTCGCGCCCGTCGTTGAAGATGTCTATCGCGATTGTGGTCCCCTCGGCGGCATTCATGCCGCGTTGTCAGCATCCATCGCAGAGCAGAATCTCATCCTGGCCGTCGATCTTCCGTTTCTCGAAGTTTACTTTCTTGAATACCTGATCGCGGAAGCGAGCAAATCCCAAGCCATGGTTACGGTTCCTGACGTCGGCGGCAAATTCCAGCCGCTCTGTGCCATCTACCGGAGCGACTTTCTCAGCCTCGCCGAAGACGCCCTGCGAAATCACCAGAACAAGATCGATCTGCTCTTCGCTGCCATTGAAACCCGAATCATCCGCGAAGACGAATTAACCCGGTCCGGATTTTCTTCTGAGATGTTTCGCAATCTCAACACCCCAGAAGATTTCAAAAACGCCCTGCGCGCTGTCGACGCAAAGCACTAATCAGATATCATCAAAAGAATTTGCGGCTATGGCCAACGGCGCACAAACCAACCCGAACCCTTACATTGCCTTTGAGCATGTCTCCAAAGCCTTCGGCGATAATCACGTACTGCGCGACGTTACCTTCAACGTCATGCCGGGCGAAACCGTCTGCATTCTCGGCCGTAGCGGTGTGGGGAAGTCAGTTTCGCTCGCGCACATCATGGGCTTCCTCAAGCCCGACAGCGGCCGCGTGACTGTCGCCTACCAGGACATCACCGACTACACCGAACAGCAAATGGAGCCGATCCGCAAAAAGGTCACCATGGTCTTTCAGAACGGTGCGCTCTTCGATTCGCTGACCGTCGGCGAGAATGTGGCTTTTCCGCTGCGAGAGCATAAGGATCTGAATGAAGATCAGATCCTCCAGGTCGTCGATGGTCTGCTAGATATGGTGGGTGTAAAAGAGATGCGTGATCTCTTACCATCCGATTTATCCACTGGGATGAAGCGCTCCGTCGCGATCGCCCGCGCGTTAGCGGCGCGTCCGGAGTGTGTGCTCTACGATGAGCCTACAACCATGGTCGATCCGCTCATGGCGCAATTACTCGGCGACTTGATCAAGAAGCTGAAGATTCAGCTCCATCTGACTAGCGTGGTCGTCACCCACGATATGCGATTGGCCAAGAAACTCGCGGATCGCATTGTTTTCTTGCACGAAGCTCGCGTTCTGTTTTTCGGCACTTATCCTGAGATGGAAAAATCTGACGAGCCCATCGTGCAAGAATTTTTGAGTCTGGATGAGCTACAGCTGAAAGCCTAGAGTTCCCTAAGTCTTAAAGGAAAACGACTCCTCTGACCTTCGATTCGCAATCCCCCACGCCGCTCTTTGCGGTGGGCGAAGCGAGCAGCAGTACAGTCAACCTTAAGATCAAAACTGTAAGGAACGTAATTTAATTCTTCAGTCCAATTTGGATGGGGCCGTCACTCGGATGGTCCCTTTCGTCGTATGAAAGTCAGAACCCTGCCGCCACCAGTTTTTCCAGCGTGATCGAGCTATTCGCCGAATCGCCATGCATCATCTTCTCGACATATTTCGCGATCATGTCGACTTCCAGATTCACCGGGTCGCCCGGCTTGAGCGATTTCAGATTCGTCATTTCAACCGTGTGCGGAATGATCGCGACCGTGACTCGGGTGCCTTCAATCCCCGCCACCGTCAGGCTGATACCCTCGATCGATAGAGATCCTTTGAAGATAACGTACCGCGCCAGCTCCGGCGGGATCGTAATTCGCAGCCAAAAGTCATCGGCATTGGCAATCGGATCGAGCGCGAGAAACTTGCCAGTCCCATCCACGTGCCCTTGCACGATATGCCCACCGAACCGGCCGTCGGCGCGCATGGGCAGCTCCAGATTCACCAGTGCGCCTTCCTGAATGCGGGAAAACGACGTCCGGTTCCAAGTTTCGGCAGCCAGATCGAAACCAACCGAATCCAACTTGATATCGACGGCCGTCAGGCACACACCGCTCACCGCGATGCTATCGCCAGTCTTGAGTTCTTTAACCAGTTGCGAAGACGAAACCGTCAGCCGCCGGTTCCCACCCTCCTGGTTAATTTTGATTACTCGCCCAACTTCTTCAATGATTCCAGTGAACATTACGATATCCCCTAGCTTCTAGTCACTAGCCCAATCCCTCGGCGCCTCCGCTAGATGCTAGAGGCTAGGAGCTAATCGCTGCTTCGTACGGCTCCCTCAAATATCCCTCCACCGCAAAATCCTCGCCAAATCGATGCAGCCGGATCCCCTTAACTTGCGCCGCATCGCTCAGACGAAAGCCCGTGCCGGCGGCAAACGGAACTGAACCCGTCCCCGCCAAAATCTTAGGCGCGTAATACAGAAAAACTTTGTCCACGATTCCCGACGCTAGCGCCGCCCAATTGACCATCGCTCCGCCCTCGATCATGACGCTGGTGATTTCTGTTCCTCCCAGATGCCGGATGACCGCCCCCAGATCGGGTTGGCCCTCCGGATTCGGGCGCGGAATCTGCTCCACACGCACACCACGCCGTAGCAGTTGCTTCTTCTTTTTTTCCTCGGCGAAAGAGCACAGCACGAGTAAATCGTCCTGCGCAGTCTGCACCACGCGCGCCTCCAGCGGCAGGCGCAATCGTGAATCGAGAATCACCCGCAGCAGCGGCCTGCGCCGCGGACGCCCTGACCGATCCGTTAGCAACGGATCATCGGCAATGACCGTCCCTACGCCAACCATAATCGCGTCATGCTGATGCCGCAACTCCTGTACATGCGCCCGCGCCACTTCTCCCGTGATCCACCCGCTCGCTCCCAGCGTTGTTGGATTATGCGATTCACTGGGCGGCGGAGCAATTTTTCCATCCAGCGTCATCGCTGCTTTTAGCGTTACCAGGGGAACATGATGGCGAATGTAACGTGCGAATGACTCATTCAGCACCTTGGCTTCGTCTTGCAAGAGCCCGGCCGAAACTTCAATTCCTGCATCGCGAAGTTTGGCAAAGCCTCGTCCATGGACTTCAGGATTCGGATCTTCCATGCACCCCACTACTCGCTGGACTCCCGCCGCAATGAGCGCGTCGGCACATGGTCCTGTCCGTCCCTGATGAGAGCAAGGCTCAAGATTGATGTACAGCGTCGCCCCGCGAGCCTTCTCCCCAGCTTGCTCGAGCGCGAGAATCTCAGCGTGCTTCAGGCCATCGTAGGAGTAGCTGCCACTCCCGACGACGCTCCCGCTTGGGTCAACCAGCACCGCCCCTACACAGGGATTGGGAGACGTCAATCCGACGCCTTGCCGCGCAAGCTCAAGCGCGTGGCGCAGAAATTGTTCGTCAGTTTCCGGCGAAGTGGTCACGCAGGATTATTATTTCACTACGCAGATTGTTTCGTCTTCGGCTTACTCATGGCTTTGCACGTTGAGGGCCTGTGGGAGCGAATCGTTATGGGGAGTTGGCCCGTCACGCGCTCCTCGATCAACGCAATTACGCATGCCATCGTCGAAGGATTCGGACGTCCTTCGCCGAGATGAATTGCTGTCCTCTTGATCTGCTCTCGCAGGAGAATTCGCAGTTCCCCCTCGGTTAATTCGTCGAAGGCTGAATTGACAAAGGGTTTGCGTCCGAACATCCTCTCGAACTCCTCAAAACCACGCTCAGTCCAAAATGTATCGTAAAGAGGGACACTGGTCGCCCTTAGCCATATCCACATAAACCTCGGATCTGCTACGTTTGGCGCCTCACGATGACAGCGACGACAGAGAAGAACGAGATTTGATGCTCTGGCTAAACCGCCGAGCGAGTCTGGAATAATGTGACATCGATAGAGCTTGCACTTGAAGCCGCACCGCCAACATCGCTGTTTTGCCTCCGACCAATCGACACCGAGTCCACACTCATCTTGGTGTCTGGAGCCATACGCTACGATCTGCTCATGCGAAATACCGAATGTGTGCATAGACCCTCCAGGTCTTGCTCGCGGTATTTATGAGGCGAGATATTACCTTTTGGAAACAAGGAATTCGCGAAACTGAAGGGGAGAGGGCGCGAGCCAAACTGGCACGGCCTGATCCTGCAGGGCGCCGTCTACCTCCCCGGTGGGAACGCTCGAAACGAATCTTCTTCCGGCTCAGCCGCTGCAGCGCCGCTGCGACCCCTTAGTCCGCTTCGCACCGGAACAAGCCGGTCGATGTAAGGATCGCCAGGAGGTTGCTTGAGACCAAAGAGCTTTTTCAGATACTCCAGCAAATTTCTACCCTTCTTAGGTTCGCTCATAAGCGAGCCTCCATTACGAGAACAGCGAATCCACGAAATCTTTGGAATCAAATGGCAGCAGATCGCCGGCTTTTTCTCCCACGCCCACGTAGCGAACCGGCAGGCCCAATTCGCGGCAAATCGCCACCACAACGCCGCCTTTCGCCGTGCCGTCGAGTTTGGTCAACACAATTCCCGTCACTCCTGCTGCGCCGGTAAACTGCCGCGCCTGCTGTAATCCATTCTGGCCGGTCGTTGCGTCCATCACCAGCAACGTCTCGTGCGGCGCGCCAGGAATTATCCGTTGCGCCGTGCGCCGCATCTTCTCCAATTCCGCCATCAGATTGGTTTTTGTATGCAATCTTCCGGCTGTGTCCACGATCACATAATCCGTGTGTCGCGCCGCCGCCGCTTGCAACGCATCAAACAGCACCGCCGAAGGATCGCCACCGGCTTTGGTGCGAATCACTTCCGTCCCAGTCCGCTCGCCCCAGATTTCCAGTTGCTCGATCGCTGCGGCTCGAAACGTGTCCGCCGCGCACATCAGCACCGTTTTCCCCTGGGAGCGAAATACCTGCGACAGCTTGCCAATCGTCGTCGTCTTGCCCGTCCCGTTGACGCCAACCATCATGATGACTTCCGTTGTGCCATCTACCTTCTGAACTGGCAGTGTGTTCGCAGAATTCAAAATTGCCAGCAACTCTTCTTTCAGTAGGCGCTTCAGTTCTTCCACATTCTTAATCTGCTTGCGGTCCGCTTTCTCTCGTAGCTTGTCCAGCACTTCTTTCGTGGTTGTGCTGCCCAAGTCAGCGCCAAGGAGCGTGGCTTCGAGGTCATCCAGCGTGTTGCGATCGATTTCTTTGCTAAACGAAACCGCCTCTTCGATGCGCTCGCTGAGGTTCTCGCGCGTGCGCGTCACCGCTTCCTTCATGCGCTCGAGAAAGCTAGGCTTCTGCTTTTCGTCCAGGCTGCCAAAAAGAGTCTGAATCATAGGGATACTGATCGGTGGACCTAAAGATCAATTATAGCGGCAGCTCAGGAAGGTAACTTGAGGCTCATGGGAGCCGCGTCGCCAGCGGCCGCGGCTGCAGTTGCAGCCGGCGTTGTGAATGGCAGAGGTCGCGGAACGCGAATTTCCCCCCGCTCATAGATCGCGCACAGCGCCGACACAGCACTCGGATCCAGCCGCTTACCTGATAAGTTGCGGATGATGTTCAGCGCTTCCTTTGGATCGTACGCCTGCTGATACGGACGCGTCGTCGTCAACGCATCAAATGTGTCGGCGACCGCGATGATCCGAGGCAAGAGCGGAATATCTTCGCCCTTCAATCCATGCGGATAGCCGCGCCCGTCGAGCGATTCGTGATGCAGTTCGATGCCCGGTATCATGTCCTTCAATTGCGCCACGGGACGCAGAATGTTGGCGCCCTTGGTGGTGTGCGTCTTCATGACCTCGAATTCCTCCGGTGTCAGCGCACCCGGCTTCTTGAGAATCCGGTCTTCAATGCCGATCTTCCCCACATCGTGTAGTTGAGCCGAAATTCGCACAATCTCGATATAGTCCTCGTAAATTCCCATCTCCCGCGCGATCATGACTGAGTATCGTGTCACGCGATCAGAGTGGCCGCGCGTGTAAGGATCTTTTTCGTCGACTGCGCCCGCGAGCATTTGAATTGAGCCCAGGAATAGATCCTTGTTCTCGTTCGCTGCGCGCTTCAGATCGAGAACAAAGTGTTCCAACTCCTCTGACATCACATTGAATGTGTGCGCCAGTTCGCCGATCTCCGTGTGAGTCTTTAGGTGAACGCGTTGGGTAAAGTCTCCCCGCGCGATCGCCCGGCTGGAACGCGTCAAGACCTGCAAGGGATTGGTAATCCGGCGCGCCGCAAAGATGCTGATTCCCATGCTCACGGCGATCGCTAGCAGCGCCAGCACGCGTCCCGTGCGCTGCATTTCGAAAACACCACGATAGGCATCGGCCCGCGGCTTTTGCACAACCACCGCCCAGTCAAGATTCGTAACTGGGCAGTACGTCCCCAACATCTTGACTGATTGGCCATTGCCAGTAATATTGAATTCTCGCGTGGCCGCCACCATCTGCGCCTTGCTGCCTTGCTCCACGAAGTTGCGCACGATCTCCATGTCGGTCATGTCTTGACCAGTCGCATAATCGGAGTCGGCGCCGGCCACCAGCCGCCCTTGACTGTCCACCACGTACGGCGTCAGTCCGCCCCGGCTGACTTCCTGCAACCGCCGAATCAAGAATTGCAGATCCACGACCGACCCGATCATGCCCATGAAGCGCCCATCGATCATCACCGGCATGCTCACCAGCATCACCGTATGCGCCGATTTCCCTGATCCCACAACTAATGGCTGACCGTTATATACGCGCCCTTCGCGCGAAGCTGAATACGCCCGCTCCAATTCGCGCTGCAAAAATGCATCCGCCGCGATGCGCCCTGCTGAAATTCCCTTGGCTTCGTTGTTAAGCAGCGTGGCGTACGCCAGGTCTTCCGAGGAAGAAACAAAAGTCTCAAGCAGCGCCCGCAATTCCGGCGCCGTGACATGCTCGGCCGTCAAATCCCCGCCACTTTCCACTTGAATCGACGACGCCAGGTTCTCCAGCATCATGCGGAGCGACGCCTGCCGCTGCGAAATATCCTCGGCCAAAGTCCGGGTTACCGTGTTTTGCAAAAGCCGTTCATTCGTGATCAAGCGTTCCCGGTTGATCGATTCCACCTGCGTGGAATAAAAGTACATGGGAACCACGCTGATCAGTATGAGCACACTAAGAATGACGTAGAGAATGGGGAGACGCGATGGCCGAAGTGACTTTGGTTGCAATGGGACCCTTGTCCGCTCAACCCTGAAGCGGCAGGCTTTCTCTCAAAGTTTATCGGGAGTTGGGCCGACCCACGCCGCTTCTCGCAGGTCAATGTCCGTTACGAAGGTACAGCTTAGAATGGTTACCGCGGAGCCACTCGATGCCTGCGCCGAAACGCCAAATCATTCCCCGGAAAGCATATAGCTGGGGTTATCTGATCGTTTGGGAATTCCGCATCCGGCCGCGAATGAGGAAGCGCTTTCTGGAAGCCTATGGACCCAACGGAGTGTGGGAAAATCTCTTTGCCCGCGACGAACACTATCTCGGGACAGACTTAATCCAAGACTTGAAGGTTCCACAAACCTACTGGACGCTGGACTTTTGGACATCCCGCCGCGCCTACGACAACTTCAAGAACGGTCACGCCAAAGAGTACAACCAGATCGACGCCATGTGCGAGCATTTGACCGTGAGCGAACGGGAAGTCGGAACGTTCTCCCACCCTCGCTAACCGTGGTGCCAATCGTATCTATTCAGTTTCCCGATCTTCCATTTTTCCGGTAAATCGCCAAGAATAAGGAGCGATGTCCGCTGCCGACATTTCGCCAGCCGGTCAGGCCACAACTACCGCCCTCGATCGCTACTTTCAAATTGCGCTCTACCTCATGGTTGTTACAGGGTTTGCGACGCTTGCCTCGACCGGCGGCTTGGGCACCGTCACTGTCTTGTTTGTCTCTATCGCCTTGCTCTTCCGCGGGTATCTTCTTTTTTCCGGACGCAACTTTCTAATTCCCGAGCGCTGGACCACTACCTTCACCATCGCTTACGTGGCTTTCTATCTCGCCGACTATTTCGCCTTTTCTCGAACCTTCCTGGCCTCGACCGTACATCTCGTTCTGTTCGTTCTGGTGTTACGTCTGTTCTCCGCGCGTCGCGATCGCGATCATTATTTTCTCGCCGTAATCGCTTTTCTCATGGTGCTCGCTGCTTCCGTCCTCACCGCGGACACCACGTTCCTCCTGGCCTTCACATTCTTCATGCTCACCGCCGTTGGCTCCGTGATTCTCATGGAAATGCGGCGCACGGCTGCCACTGCAACCAAACAATCCCATCCTTCCAGCGACATTTCCTCCACTCGGCAAATGGGAATTTCTCTGGCGGGTGCGGCCCCGGCATTCGTATTCTTCATCTGCATTTTGGGAGCTGCCATCTTTTTCATTCTCCCGCGCAGCTCCGCCGGCTACTGGAACGCTTATTCCCTCAATTCCGAAATTGCCACTGGTTTCAGCGATCGTGTGCAACTCGGTCGCATTGGGGAGATTCAGCAATCCAGCTCGCTTGTGATGCACATTCAAATCGACAATGACCCCCACGGCCAGTTTGATCTTAAATGGCGCGGCGTGACCTTGAATCTTTTCGATGGCCGAAGCTGGTCGAATCCTCATGAGCAGCATGTCGTGGTGCGCTCCGCGGGCGGATTCTTCAGTCTTCTGCCGCCCGGTTTTGAGGCAGGCCATTCATCAACTCGCACCATTCGCTATCGCGTGCTGATGGAGCCCGTCGCCAGCAGCGTTTTCTTTCTTGCGCCGGCGGCCCTCACCCTAGACGGCAACTATCGTTTTGTGACCGTCGATGGAGGCGGCGCGGTCTTCGATCCCGATCTTGAGCATCCCGTCGGCAGCTATCAGGCGACCTCGGACATCGCGCAACCCGACCCGGTCGAACTGCGGGCGGCTTCCGCTGATTATCCCGCTTCGATCCTGCTGAGTTACCTGCAATTGCCGCGCCTGGATCCACGCATCGCGCAACTCGCAGAGCAAGTCACTGCTTCGGAACTCAATAATTATGACAAGGCTGCTGCTATCGAACGCTACTTGCGCACTAATTTCCACTACACCCTGCAACTTCCGCCCGTCAGCCAGCGCGACCCGATCGCTTCATTTCTATTTCAGCGCAAGCAAGGTCACTGCGAGTACTTTGCCTCCGCGATGGCCGTCATGCTGCGTACCCTCCGTATCCCGTCGCGCGTCGTTAACGGCTTTCGCACTGGGGAGTTCAACGACCTCACCGGTCAGTACGTCGTCCGCGCCAGCAATGCTCACTCTTGGGTGGAAGTCTATTTCCCCGCCTACGGATGGATCAGCTTCGATCCCACTCCCGCCGCCGCGCTGCCGGCCCACAACGGCTGGAATCGCGTGTCACTGTACTTCGACGCCATGTCCTCATTCTGGCGCGAATGGATCATCAATTACGACATCACCCATCAGCGCACTCTGGGACGCGAAGCCACGCGCACCGGCTTGGATTGGGCCCGCCGCACTCAAGATTGGGCCCGTGGCGAATACGCCGCCATGCTCGACTCCATGCGCCGCACCCAGCGTGTGCTCTCCGATGCTCCCTCCGAATGGAGCATCGCCGGCGTTTTCGCCGCAATTTTGGTCATTCTCGCCGCGAACGCTGGAAGACTATGGCGCGCCATCCGCCGCCATCGCACCGCGGTTCATCCGGAAAAATCGCCGCGCACAGCCGCAACCATTTGGTACGAGCGTACGATCCAACTTTTGGGAAAACGTGGTCTAAACAAATCGCCGACCCAGACGCCCGAAGAATTTGTCATCTCCGTGCCAGACGACCGTCTCCGCGAGTCCGTCGCTCAATTCACCGAGCATTACGAACGCGCTCGCTTTGGCAACTCCGCCGAAGACGCCCAGAAATTGCCTGAGCTCTATGAAGAAGTCTCGGCAGCTACAAAAAAGTGATCTTTTCATCAAGTGCTCTGCGAACTTTGCGCCGTTCTTCGTCGAACTCCGCGTCGAGTTCTTGACTCTACTTGCCGCGGGCAAACGAGCCCAAATGTTAAAATAACTAGATTCCATGCCTCACCCAGAATCATCCGTCATCCTCGAGAATGAGCCGGATACTGCCGACAAGGGATTCGCCCCGCCTAAAGTTGGCTTCGTAAGCCTAGGCTGCCCCAAGAACCTCGTCGACAGCGAGGTAATGATGGGTATGCTCGCGCAGGCGGGCGCCAAACTCACCCCCAGCACCCATGACGCCGATGTCATCGTCGTTAACACCTGTTCATTTATCGAAACCGCTCAGCAGGAATCCGTAAACGCGATCCTCGAAATGGCCCGCCAAAAGAGCGACGGCCGAGCTAAGAAATTAATCGTTGCCGGTTGTTTAGTCGAGCGCTTTCGCGATGAAATTCGCAAGAACATCCCCGAAGTCGATGCCGTGGTAGGCACCGGCGAACTCCAGAACATTCTCTCCGCCGCCGGCATCGCCCCTGCGCCAGCCCCGAATTCTCCCTTCACAATTCTGAATTCGCGTCCTGAGGGCGACGCCCGCATGGCGCAGGGCCGCTTTTCCCGCGAATCCTGGGACGGTGCCATCGCCGATCTTCCCAACTATCTTTACGACGAAGCCACGCCGCGTGTGCTTGCCACTCCCCATTACACCGCATACATCAAAGTCGCCGAAGGCTGCGATCATCCTTGCAGCTTCTGCATCATCCCGCAGCTTCGCGGCAAATTTCGCTCTCGTCGTTTCGAGTCCGTGATCGCCGAGGCCGAACGATTGGCTGCTTACGGTGTTCGCGAGATCACTCTTATCGGTCAGGACACAACTTGTTACGGAGAAGATTTCGATCTGAAAGATGGCCTCGCACTTTTGCTCGAAAAACTCGCAGCCATCGAAGACCTGCGCTGGATTCGTTTTCTCTACGCCTATCCCAACAAAATTGCCAATCGCCTTCTTGAAACCATCGCGAAGCACGAAAAAATCTGCTCCTACATCGACGTTCCGCTACAACACGCCTCGCCAACGGTCCTCAAGCGCATGAAACGCGGCGGCGGCACCGATGTCTTTCTGCGCACCATCGAAAAAATGCGCCGCATCATTCCCGACGTCACTCTCCGTACCTCCTTCATCGTCGGATTTCCCGGCGAAACTGACAAGGAATTCGAAGAGCTCTGCGAGTTCGTCCGTGAGGCCGAATTTGACTGGATGGGCACATTCGGCTACTCCGATCAGGACGGCGCCGCAGCTTTTGCTCTCAAAGACAAGCTCTCACCTCGCGAAATCGAGCGCCGCCGCAAGCATCTCATGCAAATTCAGCGCCGCATCAGCAAAAAGAAAAAGAAAGCCCTCGTGGGAAGGGAATTCGACTTGCTTCTCGAAGGTCCCTCCGAAGAGAGCGAACTTCTGCTCGAAGGCCGTACCTCTATGCACGCTCCCGAGATCGACGGCAAAGTCTTCGTGACCGATGCGCCCGAAAACTTGCAGCCACAGCCCGGCGAATTCTATCGCTGTCAGATCACCGAAGCGCACGACTACGATCTGGTTGCTAAAATCCTGTAGCAGCCATGCCTCGCAAACGCGCGACCAAAATCCTCTGCCCCACATGCAAGAAGCCGGTTCGAAAGAACGATCCCGACTTTCCGTTCTGCAGTGAGCGCTGCCGTCTCATTGATCTCGGCAAGTGGGCGAGCGGCGGTTACGTGATCTCCTCCCCGGTCCGTGACATCTCTGACTCCATTCCCGATGCGCCGCCCAAACCCCATGACGACTGATTCTCAATCCGCTGTCAAAGCGCCCCTCTGGGCGACGCTCATCGCAACTTTCTTCGGTGCAGGTCGACTTCGCCCCGGCCCCGGAACCTGGGGATCGCTCGCAACCGTCATTTTGTGGTGGCTTCTCTCTCGCGTCATCGCACCGAATTGGCAAGCCCCGGCCGCAATCACGCTGTCAATCCTCGTTACACTCATCGGAATTCCCGCAGCCACACGCGTTGCCCGTGCCTCGGGATTGAAAGACCCACAATTCGTCGTGATCGACGAAGTCGCCGGCCAGCTCATCACGCTCATCGCCGTTCCGGTGTCGTGGAAATCTCTCTTGCTGGGCTTTATACTTTTTCGAGGATTCGATATCGTGAAGCCTCCGCCGGTGCGCCAGTTGGAGCGGCTTCCGGAAGGAACAGGAATTGTGGTCGACGATGTGGGTGCCGGTCTCTATGCTCTGGCCGTGATGCAAATCCTCCGGCATTTCGGTCTTTTCGCCGGGTAGCGCATCCAATGGGGAGAACGGAAAATCCTTGATGGGAATTTCGGACCGATTGCTAGGAAAGAAAAACGTTAACGGTAAGCCGCATATCCTTGCGGTAAGCCCTGGCGCGGCTTTGCCCGGCGGCGAAGTCCGTATTAGCGGCAGCGATCTGCGTCCGCCTGAATTGCGCCGCCCCCGCGTCCGCTTCGGTGAAGTCGAAGGCTCCGTAGTCATCAGTTCCGATGATTTCGTCGTCGCCCGCGTGCCTTACGGCGCGTCGTCTGGCCCGGTCGTCGTCTCGACCAACGGCCACTCCAGCAATCCTCATCAGATCAAAGTGGCCGTGCCAATCGCCGAGAACCTGCACCCCGTGACTAATCCTGCGCTCGACTCTGAAGGCAACGTCTTCGCCACGTTCTCCGGCAGCCGCGGACAAAAAGTTCCTGTCTCCATCTTCAAGATCGACACCAACTACAACGTTAAGCCTTTTCTTGCCGACTTGATGAACGCCACTTCCATTGCCTTCGACCGCGAAGGCCAGATGTACGTTTCTTCTCGTTACGAAGGAACCGTCTATCGCGTTGCTCCGAACGGTACCATGTCTTCCTACGCCGAGGGCATGGGGATTGCCACCGGCATCGCCTTTGACCGCATCGGCAACCTCTACGTCGGCGATCGCAGCGGGACCATCTTTAAGATCGCTCCCGATCGCCAGATTTTTGTTTTTGCTACTTTGGAGCCTAGCGTCTCTGCTTATCACCTGGCCTTCAATCCGAAGGGCGATCTGTTCGTAACTGGCCCGACGACGTCCAGCTTTGATGGCATTTACAAAATCGATCCTCAAGGCAGCGTCTCGACTTTCTTCCGCGGTCTGGGCCGCCCGCAAGGAATTGCCTTCGATGTCGATAGCAATCTCTACGTCGCAGCCTCGCTCTCCGGCAAGCGGGGAATCGTTCGGGTTACTCCCAACGGAGAAGCGAGCTTAGAAATCGCCGGCAGCGGCCTGGTCGGCCTGGCTTTCGCTCCCGGCCGCTCCGTTGTCCTGGCAACTTCCAGCGCCGTCCATCACCTCGCTTGGAGCGTCCAAGGATTCCCCCTCGTCGATTTTCCTTCGTAGTTTTCCAAAAATCTGTTGCTCCACTGGTCCTCTACGTTCCCTGTGTCCTCTGTGTTAAGTAATTCCTGTAAACTTTCCACGATGAACGCCGAAATCATCGCCATTGGTTCCGAATTACTCACCCCGTTTCGCCAGGACACGAATTCTCTCTACCTGACCAACCGGCTCAACCAATTCGGCGTAGAAGTCATCTTCAAGACCGTAGTCGGTGACAACCTCGATCACCTCACCAGCGTCGCTTCGCTGGCCCTTTCGCGTGCCGACATCGTCATGTTCATGGGAGGTCTCGGGCCCACCGAAGACGATCTCACTCGCGAAGCCGTCGCCCGCGCCCTCGGACTCGAACTTCGCCGCGATCCCGCCATCGTCGCAGCCCTTGAAAAACGCTTCGCCGCGCACGGTTGGAAGATGGCGGCCAACAACATCAAGC
>Ga0335073_10002872_pt1 | contig 23762 bp, 17 predicted proteins | sample Lox_Sample_22_FD_207093 | JGI IMG/M metagenome (GOLD analysis project Ga0335073, IMG submission 207093) | Soil microbial communities from Loxahatchee National Wildlife Refuge, Florida, United States - Lox_Sample_2.2 | ecosystem: Environmental > Terrestrial > Soil > Wetlands | place: USA... | reverse complement strand
GTGCCCAAGGTGCATCTGCTCTGTAGCGACGAATCCGTGATCGGCCAGATGTTCTTCCTCATGGAGTGCGTGCCCGGCCGGGTATTCACGGACGCGACCTTGCCGGGGCTGACGCCGAGCGAGCGGGTAGCCATCTACGATTCGATGAACGAGACCCTCGCCCGGCTGCATCGGGTGGACATCGCCGCCGTCGGTCTCGCGGATTATGGGCGGCCGGAGAAATTTCTCACCCGCCAGATCGCGCGATGGTCGCGACAGTACGCAGCGGCCGGGCTCCCGGAGTGTCCGGCCATGGATCGACTGATCGAATGGCTCGCGGCGCAAGATCCGGGTCCGGAGGAAGTAGCCATTCAGCACGGCGATTTCAGGTTGGGGAATCTGGTGATCCACCCGCATGAGCCGCGAGTCGTTGCCGTGCTCGATTGGGAGCTCTCGACGTTGGGGCACCCGCTGGCGGATCTGGCATATACCTGTCTCGGCTATCACTCACCGTCATTCATCGGTGCCGGCGCGCCGGCCACTTTGTCCGAGGAGACGGGCATTCCGAGCGAGTCGCAGTTCCTCGCCGCCTACTGCCGGCGCACCGGGCGCGAGGGAGTCGCGCGCTGGCCCTTCTTCATTGCATTTTCTTTGTTTCGCTCCGCCGCGATCCTGGCCGGGGTGTACAAGCGGGCGCTGGAAGGCAACGCAGCGGACGCGCACGGCCGCGAGCGGGGCGCCGCCTATCGGCAGGTCGCCGAGCTCGGCTGGTCGATCGCTCGAGGCGGATGAGGCGAGTTGCTCATCGGCGCGTGAACTCGACAATGGCCGGCGCGAGCATCGGCCATCCCGCGAAATGTCCGCTGCCGTGCTCGGCCGCATAATCCGAGCGCCGATTCCATTCGTCGTCCGGCCACGGGGGCGCGACCAGTTGCGAGTGAGGGATGAGCTCGTGCACCCATTCGCTCGTTCTGCGCGTGTGGCTCAGATCGCTCTTGCCGTTGCGAAATATCAAAACCGGCATGCGCAGGCGGGCGAACGCCGCCGGCGACATGCCGGGAACCGGTGAGGTGGCGGATGGCATGTAGGCCACGGCCCAGCGCTCCATCGTCTCCAGGAAGCGTTCGCTGTCCTGGGAGAGAATGATGTCGCGGTTGTGTGGATTGCGTTGGATCTGCTGCGCCCAGCCCGGCAATGCGGCCACCGCGGCCATTCCACCGCGGCTTGCGGCGATGGCCGAATTGACGCAGTAGTATGCCGCCAGCGAAATCAGGCTGATGGCCCCTCCGCTGATCCACCACAGTATCAAGTGCGACACGGCCTCGGGGTTCCGCGATGCGGCGATCAGCGAGACTCGCGAGCCCGCGGATCCGCCAGCCAGAGCCGTGGGGCCGAGCTCCAGGGTGCGAATGAGCTCGATCAGGGTGCGGGCTTGAAGGTCCGATTCGCTCTCGCCCTCGAAGCAGATATCGGACGCACCGCAGTTCGGCCTGTCCCACAGCAGCACCCGCCGGCCGCCCGCGGCCACAGCCTGGCCGAGCTCGGGCAGGCCCGGACTGTCCATCGGGAACCGGCCGCCCGGCGTGAGCGCGATCGCCGGGGCGCCTTTGGGACCGAGGAGCTCATACTCGATGGCCAGCCCGAAGATCTCTATTCGTGCCATGCGCCCCTCATACCGTCATTTCGAGAACCGGCGCGCGCCGCCCGCCGTCCTCGAAGCGGCCCAGGCCGTAGTCTCCCTTGATGGTGGTGCGCTGCATGCGCCTCGAATGGCTCGGATTCATGCCGGTCACCGAATGCAGCATGCGCCAGTTGTCCCAGATGAGCATGTCGGTGAGCTGCCACTGGTGGTGATAAGCAAGCGATTTCTCCGCGATCTCCTGGCAGACGGCCTCGAGAAGCGCGTCGCCCTGGTCATTCTCCTGGCCCTCGATGCCCTGCGCCATCCAGGGCGAGACGTGAAGAACCTTCTCGCCGCTGCGACGGGTCCACACGGCGGGATGGATAGCGCGCGGCGTGTGTTTTGCGGCTTCGTTGACCGCTCTCGCGCTCGGCTTCTCGCTGATCTCCAGAAGACCTTTCGGCTTCCCGAAGCGCATGTTCGAGTAGATCACGTCCATCTTGTAGATGATGTTCTGGCGCTCGATGCGGCTGCGCAGGGCGGGTGACAACGCCTCGTAGAGCTGTATGCCGTCGGCGAATCCCGTCAAGCCGCCTTGCGGCGCGATCTCGATGGCGCGCAATACGCCGGCGCGATTGAGCTGGTCGTTGTAGCAATGATCGAAGTGCCAGGGTATCCATGCGGACATGCGTCTACCGTCGAGCTCGACGATGCCCGACTCGCCGGCCTTGGTGTGCATGTCGATGACACCCGGGAGCGAGTCCTTGTCGACACGCGCGACGGCGGGATTGGGATGTTCTTTGAGGGGTCCGAAGACGTCGCTGATCGCCACATGCATCTGGGTCGTAGGCTCTACGTTCTCGAACACGATGATTCCGCGAGCCTCGAACAGGTCGAGGATCTGACGCCGGACCTCGGGGTCTGCGAGTGCGGTGCGTGTGGTGCTGCGGATGCGTGCCCCGAAAGGCAGATCCCGCCGCAGCGCGCTTACGGAAATCTCCGTCATCTGTCGCTCCCCGCGCGCTCTCGCGCCCTCAGTTCGGACCCTGCTGCCGAGCGCACGTCAGTCGAGGCCGGCAAGCGATTCTGGTGCATCGACTGCGCTCAGAAGCGAAATGTGACTTCTCCACCCATGATACGGGGTGTGCCCCAGATCAGCTGATCACCCAGGGCCGCCGAGGACTGGCCGTCGGTGATGTACGATCGGTCGAACAGGTTGTTGGCGTAGAACTGGGCGCTCCACTTGTTGTCCGCGGCGGCGACGCCGAAGCGCAGGTTGCAGAGCCAGTAGGCCCATCCGGCCGGTTCCGGCAGAACCCCCGGATTGCCCGACGGTCCGTAGATGACCTTGTCGGTGAAGGACTCCAGAAGCGTGCCGATGAGATGCAGCTCGCCGTTCAGCGGCTGGTCCAGGGAAGCGACGGCGCCGAACTGCCACTTGGGTGCGTTGATCATGGTGGTGTCGTCGAGATTGAAGTTCGCCAGCACCGGATTGTTCTGAATGGAGAAATTGACGTACTCGGCGTTCAGGTAGCCGGCATTGAGCGCGAGCGTCAGGGGGGCCGCAACGCGCATCTGCAGGGTCTCCTCGAAACCCCAGGTGCGCGCCGACTGCGCATTCACGATCGCAAGGACGATCTCGTCCTCATATTGCGGTTGAGCGTGCGCCGAAACCTGCAGATCCTTGTAATTGTTATAGAAGGCTGCCGTGGTGAATTGCATTCGACCGTCCAGCAGGGCCTGGCGGTATCCGACTTCATAGGTATCCACCTGCTCCGGTCCGAAGATGCTTCCCTCGCTCGGATTGGGAAATACGCTCGGCGAGGCCACGGGATTGACGCCGCCCGCCTTGAAGCCGCGCGCCCAGCGGGCATAGACGTTGCCGCGGTCGAGCTGATAGCTGAGCGTCGCCGAAGGAAGGAATTTCGATTCGGTGGTGCTTGCAGCCGAGACGACCGGCTCCTCGAAGCCCGTGTCATTCGTCTCTCGGATGTAGCGGCCCGAGACGGTCAGGTTCAGCGCTTGGGTGAAGTCGTAGCCCACCTGTGCGTAGGCCGACTCGTCCTTGACATAGGTGTTGACGTGAGTGAGTGGTGCCGTGTACAGCGGATTGAGCACGTACGCCTGGGTGTTGCCGGTGAAGTCATTGTGCAGGTAGGTGGCGCCGCCCAGGAAATGCAACGGACCCGCATCGTTCGAGACGGCGCGCAGCTCCTGGTAGGTGAAATGCTTGAAGTTTCGCACCAGGACCGATTCCACGGGTACGTTGTCGGCACCCAGCTCCGAGAAGAAGTTGGTCATCTGGTGCCGATAAGCGGAAATCGACGTCAAGTCGACCCCGGGCAGACTCCACACCGCCGTGGCGGAGATGCCGTTGTCGATCAGATCGACGGGCGCGGGCAGCCCCATCGCCATGGTGAACTTCCCGCTGGGGCCATAGAGAAATCCCGCCGGGAGCTGCGCATTGGCGCCGGTAAAGAGGTCGAGCAAGCCGGTGAGAGTGGTCTGGTTGTTCGCGGGGTTCGTCTGGTAGAGCTGTCCCCCGTCGCTGTCCGTCTTGATCGAGTCGTCGCCGGCAATCGTGAGCTTGAAGTTGTCGGTGAACTTGATCAGGAGCTTCGCGTCCGATGCGGTGAAGCTGCCGTCGTCGTAGCCGAGCTCTGGATTCACGCCGGAATTGAAGAAGGCCGCCGTTTGCGCCGCGGATCCGAGGACCGATCCACCCGGAAACATTGCCGCGGTATAGGGCGCCGGATTGAGCGCGATGTTGCGGATGTAGTAGCTGTGGGAGTCGCGCTCGACCGCCATGCTGAAGGCCACCGCCGGCGCCAGCGGGATATTGAGGTAGCCCGCTCCGCGGAACGTGTTGTAGTCGCCGTAATCGATGAGTCCATTCGCCGCGAACGCGCCGGTATCGGGTTGGCGGGTGACGATGTTCACCACGCCGCCGGTCGCGTTGCGGCCGTACAGACCGCCCTGCGCCCCCTTCAGCACCTCGATCCGCTCGACGTCGATCAAATTGTTGACCATCGAGCCGTAGATGCGCGGCACATCGTCGATGTACGTGGCGACGCTCGGGTCGGCCCCGACGTAGATGCTGTTGCCGACACCACGAATGAATATCTGCGTATAGCCGGAGCCCTCGGTGGGCAAATAGCCCGGAGTCATGTATTGCAGGTCGGTGAGATGCGTGAGGCCGGACTGCTGCAGCTGCGATGCAGTGAATGCTTGGACCGAGTCCGATACTTGCAGAACGCTTTCCTGTCGTCGCTGGGCTGTCACGACGATCTCCTCGAGGGCCCCGCCCTGGTCCGATGCAGGCTGGGTCTGCTCCTGTGCCAGGGCAGGGATCGTGATCATCGGCAGAGCCAACAGGGGTGCAGCCAACAGAAGCACACGACTCGAAATGAAGTTCATGAAGGACTCCCTTACTTAAGCCACATGGAACGACTGACTACGTCGCTCTCGTTGTTCGTCGTCTAACAGGCAGCGATCTCGATCAGTCTTGGAACCCGATCTCCTTGCAGCAGGTGCGTCGACGGCTCATCGAAGGCGCGATACGCCCTTGACGAAGACATCGGCAAGCCATTCGAGAGGTTCGGCCGATCGCGACAAGGAGGCCGCGATCCATTGCATTTTTGCGTCGCGCACCCAGGGTCGGCGCGAATTCGCTCACAAGATGTTGGGCAAGCCCTCCATCCCCCAGCATGCTTCGTCCACCCCCCAGGTGCGGATATGCTACCCGTTATTCTAGTATTGTCCCCTCGAGCATTTCAATTACTAAATCTCGCGCGCGGCCCGCAAACGTTGCCTGACGTGGCAGTGTTCGTTGCCCGTGCGCGCGTCCTGGGTCGAGAATTGCCGGCGATTTTGCCATGCTATGGTTGCGGGAGCGATGCCGCCGCAAAGCGCCGCCGGGCAGCCGCCATCCTGCCATCGCTGGTCTTGCGCGGGCGATTTACCTACGCGAGGGTGACAAAACAGCTGTTTCAAAGCGAGCTGCCAGCTGTTTCAAAGCGAGCTGCCAGCTGTTTCAAAGCGAGCTGCGAGGGCTCAGACTCCTCCGCCTTGCCGCTCTCTCAATGCAGCCACCTGCAGCATCGAGTCCAGCAGCAGCTTCTTGAGCCGCTGATTCTCGATCTCGAGGGCCTCCATGCGCGATCGCGGCGTGCCGATCTCCTCGCCCGGGTGCGCCGCTTGCACGGCCGCGCCGTTGCCACGCCGCGCTGCGGCCGATCTTTCCCGCGGCAGCAGTCCATACAGGAACAGCCGCACGCAATATTGCGTGTGTCTGTCGATGGCGGCCTTGTCGAGAACCAATCCCCAGGCGGCCATGGTGGCCGGGCCGCAAGCCACCAGATAGAGAAAGGCGAATGCGGCCTCCTCCGGGCTGGCGATGTCGGATCGGAATGGAATGCGCCGCTGAATGAGGTCGGCGAGATAGGCGATCGTCGGCTCCGTGCCGCGCCGGGTGGTATAGGCTCCAATTTCCGGCATGCGGGCCGACTCGGCATTGGTAAGCCTGAGAAGCCTGAGACCGGCGGGCGACATCAGGTTCTCGACCAGGATCTGCCCCGCTCTGAGTAGAGTATCCTCCACGTCATCGCTTTCAGCCGCCCGCAATCGCTCCACCGGCACGATCCATTCCTCGATGGCGCGCTGCAGAGCCGCTTTGAACAGTGCGGTCTTGTCGCCGTAGCGCAGGTAAACCGTGCGCTTCGCCATGCCGGCCGAGGCGGTGATCGCATCGATCGTGGTTCGCTCGAATCCCTTCTCCAGAAAAAGGTCCACCGCCTTGTCGAGCAATTCCTCGTTGCTGAGCGTCGGCCGGCCGGGACCCTGGCGAAGCTTGCTGCCGTCTTTCGAGGTACTGCGAGCTGCAACGGGTGGTTGGCTCACGACGATCGAATCCTTGGAGCGAGAGCTGCGGAGCGAGAGCTGCGATTCATCATGCGCCGGAATTTACCTCATTCTCCCGCCGCTCGTGTAGGCATTCGGTCGCCCGTCCCGGAGCAATGAAACGCCCGCTCGACGGCGCCATGCGAGATTGAAACGATGCAGGTAATAATATACCATCGGCGCGAAATTCGATCGCCGGGGCGCAAGGCTTCCCGGCCGGGTTCGTTGGCGCAGGGGTACGCGGGAGTTACTAATGGCGCTCGAGAAGGTCGATCTGACGCCGCGCATCGGCACCGAGGTCCGGGCGGATTTGGCGACGCTGTTGAGCGGGCAGGTGTCGCGGGAGCTCAGGGAGCTTCTCGTTGAGCGGGGCGTGGTCGTGGTACGCGGCGTTGAAATGCGCGATGCGGACCAGCGTGCCTTCACCCAGACTCTCGGCAAGCTGCGGCTCGGCACCGTGAAGGCGGAGGGAGAGGCGGGCCTGATGAAGGTCACCCACGACAGGAAGGAGAATCCCGTCTATGCGGAGTTCTTCCCGGGGACTTTCCTGTGGCATTTCGACGGGCCTTACGAGGAGGTGCCGCCGTTCGCCACCGTCTTGACGCCCCGCGTGCTTTCCCCGACCGGCGGCAACACCGAATTCGCCAATATGTACGCGGCCTATGAAGACCTGCCGGGTGGGGAGAAGGCCTTCCTCGACACCCTGCAGGTCGTGCACACCATGCAGTCCGCGATGTGGCATTCGTACGAGGACGTGACGGTGGAACAGCTTGCGCTGTGGCGGACCTACCCGGTTCGTACTCAGTCCTTGGTCTGGCGTCACCGCTCGGGCCGCAGGTCGCTGGTGCTTGCCGCCTCCGCTTCGCGCATCCTCGGCATGCACCTGGCGGAAAGCTTCGACTTGCTGCAAAGACTGATGGCATGGGCGACCAGGCCCGAGTACGTCTACCGGCACGAATGGCGCATGAACGACCTGCTGATCTGGGACAACACCGGAACCATGCACCGCGCCAAGCCCTACGACATGAGCTGCGGGCGTCGCTTGCATCGCTTCACCCTGGACGGCGAGGAGCCCATTCGCGGTGCCGAGACCCTCGCTATCGGCCGAAAGGAAGGAGAATGATCGAGATAAACGGCAGGATCGCGCTGGTCACCGGCGGCGGCAGCGGCATAGGGCGTGCCCTGGCCCTGGCCCTCGCGAAGCAGGGGGCGTCCGTCGTCGTCGCCGACATTCTTCCCGACAATGCTCGGCTGGTTGCAGCCGAGATAGAGCGCTCGGGCGGGGCGGCCGTGGCGCTCGGATGCGACGTCTCCGATCGCGCCTCGGTCAGGCGGCTCAAGTCCGACGCGCTGTCCGCCTTCGGCCGCTCCGTCTCGTTGCTGTTTGCCAATGCCGGGGCGACCTCGTTCGAGCGGCTGAGCGATATGTCGGACAATGACGTCGACTGGATCATCCAGGCCAATCTCATGGGCGTCACCAACTGCCTGATGGCGTTTTACCCCGAGATGAAGGCTGCGCGTGACGGGCATCTGATCGCGACGGCTTCCACGGCGGGCTTGCTGCCCGCCTGGGTTCCGTATCACGCTCCGTATTCGGCCGCGAAGCTGGGCATCATCGGGATGATGCTCAACTTGCGCATCGAGGCGGCCGAATTCGGCGTCGGCTGCACGGTTCTGGTTCCGCACGGCGTGCAGAGCGGGATGAAGGCGAACAACGCGCGCTATCGGCCGGAGCGTTTCGGTGGACCGGCCGCGGGCGAAGTGAAGCTGCCCGAGGCCTTCCATGAGCATGCCAAGATACGCTTTCGCCCCGCCGAGGACGTCGCGGACATGGTGCTGCGCGCGGTGCGCGCAAACCGGGCGATGGTGACCACCGACGGCACCCTGCGCAGCGTTTTCTTGGACAACTACGTCAAGGTGGTGATGCAGGCATTTGACGATGTCGACGCCTACGAGGCGGCCCGCGAAGCGCGTTGAGCATGAACGGCTCGGGATCTGGCCTGGACATCGTCGACGCACAGGTTCACATCGGTCCGGACCGGATCGAGCAAACCCTGGCGGCCATGGATGCGCTCGGCATTCGTGCGATCCTGGTCGATGAATACTGGATCGGCAGGGCGACGGGCGATCCCGGCTACCGGATTCCCGGGGGTGCCTTCCGTCCCGTGCAGCCGACGGCGGAGCTGGCCGCTCTGATGCATCCAGAGCGCTTCTCCTACCTCGTCAGGCTGGATCGCCGCGATGAGGATGCGGCCGCCATCATCCGTCTGGCGCGAGATGCTCCGCACGCCCGCGCGCTGCGCATCACGCCCGGGATGTGGTCGGCCGAATCAGAGGCCTTCGCCGCGGGCGCTTACGAGCCGATCTGTGCGGCCGCGTGCGACTGCGGCCTGCCGCTGTTCATCTTCGCTCCGGGCAGGGCAAGGGACGTCGTTCAATATGCCCGCAAGTTTCCGCCCCTGCGGATCGTCATCGACCATTGTGGTCTGCTCAGCAATTCCATGCGGCGCAAGATCGGCGGCGGAGCGCCGTTGTCCCGCGACGCGCAGCTCGAGGCCTTCGAGCAAGTCCTGGCGCTGGCAGATCTGCCGAATGTCGCGCTCAAGTGGGCTCATGCGCCCGCCATGTTCGATGCGCCGGGCTACCCAGGTCAGGGTCTGTGGCCCGTCTTGCGCATGGCGCTCGAGCGCTTCGGCGCAGATCGAATCATGTGGGCGAGCGACGTCGGCGCCAACCAGACCGGTGAGAGCTGGGCCATGCTGCTTTTCGGCGTCCTGGGCGACCCGGACCTGTCGGAGGCGGAGCGCAAGGCCTTGCTGGGCGGGACTGCGCGCGCCTGGCTCGACTGGGCCGCCTGAGCGGTCGCCCGGGGCCGGGGACATGTCGACAAGCATCCTCCGGCGTGATATGAAACGATATAGGTAACATTTGGGCGGCCCGGGCGGTCGCGTGCATTCAAGGCGCGGCGTGCTCCAGGGCTCAATCGGTGGCCAGATCAACTCGGATGGAAGAGGGCACGGTCATGCAAGTAGGACTACAGCTCGGGTATCAGAATCTGCATGGTATTGCGGACGCCGACTTTTTCAGAAGCGAAACGCAGCTCGCCGTCGAGGGCGAGGCGATGGGGTTCGACTACGTCGCGCCGGTCGAACATCACTTCACGGACTATGCCGCATGCCCGGATAATTTCCAGGTCCTCACCTACATCGCGGCGAAGACCAAGACTCTGAAGCTCATGACCGGGGCCGTGATCCTGCCCTGGAACGATCCGCTCCGTGTAGTTGAAAAGACCATCATGCTCGACATCTTGAGCGAGGGACGCATGATTCTCGGCATGGGCCGCGGGGCTGCACGCAGGGAATTCAAGTCCTTTGGCGTCGACCTGGCCGACTCGCGGGAGATGTTCGACGAGGCCGCACTCATCATCATGAACGGCCTCGAGACGGGCATCGTCGAGGCCGACGGCAAATGGTACAAGCGGCCGCGGACCGAGATTCGTCCTCGGCCCTTCAAGTCCTTCAAGGACCGAACCGTCATGGTCAGCATGTCGCCGGGCTCGGTCGAGGTCGCGGCGCGCTACGGCCTGAGGTCACTGAGGTTCTCGCAGGGGCGATGGGACAGGGCGCTGCCCGAGATCAACGAGTACCGCAGCATGTTCAAGCAGCTTCACGGCCGCGAGGCCCCGCCGTTCATCGTCTGCGATTTCATGGGGTGCTTCGATGACAGACAAAAGGTGATTGAATATACCGACAAGTACTTCAGCAAGTTATTTGCGCAGGTGGCGAATCATTACGAATTCGGCGGCGAGCATTTCAAGTCGTTGCCGTCCTATTCCACATATGTGACTTTGGGTCAGCTGGCGGCCGCGGCCGGCGGCCCGGACAAGGCGTACAAGGATTACATCGGGGCCAATTTGATCGGCACCCCCGAGGAGATATGGCAGCAGCATCTCTCGCGCAAGGCCCTGGTGGGCGACTACGACATCGTGGCGAACTTCAGCTACGGCGGCATGCCGTTCGAGCTCGTGTACGACCAGATGAGGCGCTTCGCCAACAAGATCCTGCCGCGGCTCAAGGGATGAGCGCAGGTTCGGGATCAGCCCGCGACGACGATGGGCAGGTTGATCCAACCTCGCTGCATGTAGCCGGCATTTTGAATCGCATCATCCAGGATGAATTCAAACGATTTCACCTGCGACAGCAGCGCCTTCACCAGGATGGCGACCTCGAGCCGCGCGAGATGCTTGCCGATGCAATGGTGCTGCCCGAGTCCGAAAGAGAGGACGCGGCGGATGGGCCGGTTCCAGATGAACGAGTCGGGATCCTCGAATTCTCGTTCGTCGCGAGACGCGGAATGCAACATGCACGCCACTCTCTGGCCCGCCTTGACCTGTTGGCCCGCCACGGTCACGTCCTTGTGGGCCGTCCGAAAGGTGTATTGCGCCGGGGCGCAGTAGCGAATCATCTCCTGCACGGCGATGGGCACGTTCTTGTCGAGATCCCTACGAACCGCTTCGAGCTGTTCCGGCCGCCGCCACAGCTCCATGACTCCCTGGGCGGTGACCTTGGGCATCGACTCGATGCCCCCGACCATCGCGCATACCAGCTGATCCGCGATCTCGCCGTCGCTCAGGGCGCGCCGATCGGGTTCCATCCGGTAGTTGATCAGCCCGTCGATGAGCCCGTTGGTGCCGTCGGCGCCCGCGTCGCGTCGCGCCTGGATCGCCGGAACGATGTCCTGAGTCAGGGCCGTGAAGAAGGTCGACAAATCGATGCTCTTCTCCCCCGGTCTGTAGCGTGTGATCTCGTTGACCTTGTTCATCAGATTCTCTGCGCGGGACGGGGGCAGCCCGAACAACGAACAGATGACGGTGACTCCGACCAGGCCGGCGTAGTCCATCGTCAGGTTGAACTTGCGTCGCGGTAGAAGCTGCCTGAGCCGCTCGCATGCGAGCTCATGAATGAACTCCCCGAGTGCCGCCACGCTTTTCGGCCGCAATGGTCCGGCATGCGCCAGGCGCATCTCCTCGTACCACGGCGACGGCAGCCGGGGTCCGGGGGCGAGCGGATTGATGGAGGCGAATGGCGGCGCGCCGCTGTTACGGTGCGTGCGCAGATATTCCGGCGTGGGGAGGTTGCTCTCGGTCGCCAGAAGCGCATTGTCGCCGACACGCAAAGCCTCCCAGACATCGTCGAATCGAGAGAGGAAGTATGTGTCGTATTCGGCGCTGTAGTAGATCGGGTGGTTGTCTCGCAGCCGCTTGTAGACGGGCTGAGGATCGGCGATGACCCCGGGAGAGAATAGATCGATCTCGAACCGGGCGGATGAGGTGTCGGACACCGCGTGACTCTCGCTCACGGGCGCTCACGCCGCGGCTGCGCGCCGCCGCCGTCGATCGGTGGTGATGCGCGCGAGCCGGCCGGGAGTGGCGCCGGTCGGCAAGTCTCGCCGATGGGTGACCACCCCGTTCACCAGGATGTACTCGTAGCCGCCGGCACGGCCCTTTCTGCGCCAGTCGCCGTTCGGCATGTCATGAACGATCTGGTAGCGGCGCCGATCGAAATACAGGGCGTCGAGGTCGTAGATCAAGATATCCGCCCAGTACCCGGGCAGCAGGGCGCCGCGATCATGGATCTGCACCGAGCGCGCCGTCTTCAACGAGAGCTGGAAGTGCATGTCCTCCAGGGTCATGAGCTTTTCGTCGCGTACCAGCCACAGAAGCAGGTCGGTGGCGTAGTGCCCCACCCCGAAGGACTTGGTATGAGCGCCTCCGTCGGAGCTGCCTCCGACGACCGCGCAATGCGCCATCAGGCGAATGGCCTGCGCCGGGTCGGTGGCGGTGATCTGTCCGGATTTCAACTGCAGCGCCAGCCTCGAGCGCAAGGCGAGATCGAGCAGCACGCTCACCACGTCGCGGCCTTCATCCTGCGCGATCCGGCCCAGGGTGCGATTCAGGTAGGACGCCAGCTCGGGATCGCTCCCGACATCGATGACGGTTTGACCCTCGAGTCCGGCGCCATGGGCCGGACCGCGAGTCCTGTATTCCTCGATGAATCCCTGCTGGAAGTCCGGATTGACGATGAGGCGCATGACCTCCTCGTCCGACCGGCAGGCGCAGATCTCGCGGATCGCGGCCAGTTGTCCCGCCGGGACGTCGAGCTGCCGCAATCCGGACTCGAGCCATCCCCGGTGCAGCAGGCAGCTGACCGTGATATCGCACCCCTTGGCGCGCTGCGCTTCGAGCCAGGCCAGGTTCTCCGCGGTTTTCTCAGGCAGCAGGTCGATCGGCAGGAAGCTGTTGTGCATCAGGCGCACACCGGATCCCCTCGCCATTTCCGCCATCCGCTCCGAGATCGAGCGATCACCATAGGTGATGATGTGTGATAGCAGCTGGATGACCCCTTCGCCTCGCTCGATCAGTGCGCGGCCTATCTCCAGGATGACATCGTGGTCGAGCACGTCGGTGGGCATTGGAGTGCCGTCGAAATCGACGTGGGAATTGCCTGCGGCGCCCATCGCGGACATCGATATGCCGATCGCCCCGGCATCCATCGCCTCGTTGATCAAGCGATGCATCTCGGTCATCTCGGCCGCGGTCGGCCGGCGTGACTTGGCGGCGTCGATCCCCATGACGTAGACGAGCAGGGGATTGAGCGGAAGGTAGCTCAGCACGTTGACACCCTTCGGCAATCGCTCCACCCGAGCAAGGTACTCGGGAAAGCTTTCCCAGTCCCAGGGCAATGCCGCGCGCTGGTGAGCGACGGGGATCTGCTCCGTGGTCTCCAGCATCTGCATCGTGCGCTCGATATCGCGCGCGCGCACAGGTGCCACGCCGAATCCGCAATTGGCGTTGACCACCGTCGTGACGCCGTTTTCTCCCGAATTGGAGCAATACGGATCCCAGAAGAGCGCGACGTCGTAATGAGAGTGCTGGGTCACGTGGCCCGGCGCGACGATCTTGCCGGCGGCGTCGATGACTTGCCTCGATTTGCTGCCCCGCAGGTTGCCGATTGCGCCGATGCGGCCCTCGATGATGCCCACGTCCGCCTGGAAAGCCGGGCTGCCGGTACCGTCGATGACTCGTCCGCCGCTGATGATGGTGTCGAAGGTCGACATGGTTCGCCTCCCATCCGCTGGGTCGCCGGCAATGGGGCGACTGCTCGGCACAGGTTATCACCCGCCGCGAAGGGCCGCCATCGCGGGGCGCGGCCCGACGATGGTGTCCGCTGCGCAATTCTCAAGTCCAGGTCAGATCGTGATCGCGAAAGGGCGTGCTGCGCAGGCGCTTGCCGGTCGCCTGAAATATGGCGTTCCCGATCGCAGGTCCGACGGGACCGACCGGCGCCTCGCCGATGATGTCGAACCGGTCGAGACCCGAGAGCGCATCGAAATGGACGTTGATCATCGGCAGCCCGTCGCTCAGGCGCAGCATCGGATATTGATTGAAGTTGCGCTCGACGACGGCGCCATCCTTGATCGTGAGCCGCTCGTTGAGCGCCATGTTCATGCCGAAGATCGCGCCGCCCTCGATCTGTGCGCGCACCGCGTCGCGGTTCGCGACACGCCCGCAATCGAAGGCGAAGTCGAGCTGCTTGACCGTGAGCGCGCCCTCGCGACTGACTGTCACCCGAGCCACGGCGCACATGATCGTGCCGGCGTTGTGCATCGCCGCCTGCGGCCAGCTGGTGATGGCGATTCCCCGGCCTTCTCCCTTGGGCAAGGGCGTCCCCCAGCCCGCTTTGTGCGCGGCGACGCGCAGGCAGTCGGACCAAGGCTCGTCCCAGCGGGAGACGAGCTTCAGGCGGTACTCGAGCGGATCGATGGAGGCGGCCGCCGCGCATTCGTCGATGAAGGATTCGACGAAGAACGCGTGCGAATTGAAACAAGGGCCCCGATAAGCGCCGTTCAGCACGTGCAGGGGGAGATTCGATGACGAGAAATGAACGTTCGGGATGATGCCGCTCGTGAAGTAAGGCATGTCGTCATAGCCGAGCGTGAGTTGAAACAGCGGGCGGGTACCGACGAAGCTGGCCTTCGAGGTCACCGCCGCCGGATAGCCGTCGGCACCCAGGGCGGCGTTGAAGCGCGTGATGATCGGCGTCCGGTAGCGGCCCTGCTGGAAGCATTCTTCGCGCGACCAGATCGTCTTGACGGGAGCGCCGGGAAACTCCTTGGCGACCGCCACCACCATGCGGACGTCATCGGCCATGGTCCTGCGGCCGAATCCCCCGCCCACGAAGGTTTGATGGACCCTGACCTTCTCGGGGGCGAGGCCGGTCTCATCGATGGCGACCCAGTAGGCCTGCAGCGTGTCCTGCGACGGACACCAGATCTCGGCGCTCTCGGCGGTCACGAGCGCGGTGCCATTCAAGGGCTCCAGCGCGGCATTCTCGCAATAGGGCGTCGAGTAGACGGCATCGACGTTTGCGCCGCTCTTCACGGAGGCGACCTCGCCCGACTTGCGCAGCACCTTCCCGCCGTTCGCATCGAGCAGCGCGCGGGCCGCCCCGTAGATCTGTTCGCTGCTCTTCCAGCGCGCGCCCGAACCGAGGTCCCACTCGACGGGAAGCGCTTCGAGCGCCGCTTTGGCCTGCCAGTAATGGTCCGCGATGACCGCGACCGCGCTCTGCGCTTGATTGTCGCCGAAGCCCCAGGTCGATTTGTTCGGTACCGGCGAGCCCTTCGTCTTCGCCGGGTCGATGACCACCACGGCGCGCACGCCGGGCATGCCGAGGACGGCCTCGGGACGATGATCTCTCAACTTGCCGCCATGCACCGGGGCCTGCAGCAGCGCCGCATGGACCATGCCGGGCACTTGCACGTCGATGCCGAACGTGGCGCTGCCTGCGACGACCTGCGGGATGTGAAGTTTCGCGGGAGACACCTTTCCCAGGAAGGTCCATTCGCTCTGCGGCTTGAGCGCCGGCTCCTTCGGCAGCGTCAACTTCGCGGCCGCCGCAGCCAGCTCCCCGTAACGCAAATGCCGGCCGCTGGGGATGTGAGTGAGCACGCTGTTGCTCGCTTCGATCTGCGATGCCGCAACTCTCCATCGAGCCGCCGCCGCAGCCTTCAGCCGCTCGCGCGCGCTCGCTCCAAGCTGCAGGGCATGAGTCATCCGTGCCTTGTCGGTGCCGTGTCCCCCGAAGAAGGGCAGGAAGCCGCAGTTGTACACTCCGTTCTGCAGGTAGTCGCGGTGGATGGAACAGAACTCCACCCTGACCCGCGACCAGTCGCAAGCGAGCTCCTCGGTCACGTTCATCGCGACCTGAGTCATTGCGCCATTGCCGATCTCGGGCGTGGGCACGCGAATCGTCACGGTGTCGTCTGGAGCAATCTCTATCCACGCCGACAGCTCGTTGCCTTCGATCGCATCGGGGCTCCAAGGAGTGGCTGGAGCGGGGATCGTCGCTGCGTCGGCGGAGACGATTCCGAGCGCGAAGCCGCCTGCAGCGAGGGAGATCGAGACTACGAATCGACGACGATCCAGGTTGACCTGTCTCAGCACTGCTACGCCTCCCCGGCGATTGAACCACACGCTCGCGTCAATCGTCCCGACAGTTCACGCCGCCTCATCCATAGTTTGCGCCGCGCCGGCGGTGCCGGGAATGGGCGGGACACTCGCGCATGCGTGCCCGGCGCGCGCGCCTCGGCGACTTTTCGGCTTCTGAGATTCGGGCTAATCTTCGGCAACGATCCGCCGTGAATCACCGTGAAGAGGATTGCCCCCATGCGACGTACGGTTCGAAAGGAAGCGTTGGGCGCCGGCGGCCATCCATGCCGGGCCGTGACGGCTGAGGAAGTCGCCCACTACCAGGAGTTCGGGTGGGTCAAGCTCGAGGGCTTCGTTCGCGCCGAGACGGTGAAGCTCGTACTCGACGGCGCTCTGCAGCGAATGGGGGAGGACGCCGACAGCAACGCGCTGATCGAGACTCTCGCGCCGGGTGTGGAGAAGAAGATCGCCTACTTCAACGCCGAGTATGGCGGTGGGCTCGAGAATCCTCCGGTCCGATCGCTGATCGAGCATGTCGGCAGCAACGCGAAGCCGCTGATGAGCCGTTCGCGGCCGGTGGGGGTCCGCTACTTCTCCGATTTCTATGCGCCCAAGCTGCCATCCTCCAGGCAGGCGAGACACGGGGGGAACGGGCCGACGAGCTTTCACCAGGACTTCATCAACTTCTCGGTCGATCGCTCCGGCGGGATGACGTTCTGGGTCGCGCTGGAGGACTACGGTCCCGAATTCGGAACGATGTCCTTCGTCAGCGGGTCGCATCGTCTCGGCGTGCTCGGTAACTACCGAACCTACCAGAAGGGCGAGGATCTGCTCGACATATATCCCAACCTGCGCGAGCATCTTGAGATATCCGAGCCGATGTCCTATGCCGCCGGCGACGTGACGGTGCACTCCCACATGACGGTGCACGGGGCCGGCGCGAACCTGACCAACCGCCCGCGGTGGGCCTATCTGATGCTGGTGCAGCCGGCGGATGCGTGCTGGACGGGGGCTCCGGCCGAAGCATTCGACGCCGCCGGCATGGAGATCAATAAGCCGCTTCCCGAAGATCGCTTCCCCACGCTGGCCTGAACGCAGTCACTTCGCCGCTTCCAGCCTGAACTCGATGGGCAGGCCCCTCAAGCCCCAAACCCCCGGGAACGGACGATACCCGTAGGGGCCCGCGAGCCTCGGCTCCTTGATGCGCTGAGCGATCTGGTGCAATCCCTCCTCGATCTGAGCGCGTGCGATGAATTGGCCCAGGCAGATGTGCATGCCTCGTCCGAAGGCCAGGTGCCGGTTCACGTGCTGTCGCTCCGGGTCGAATGTGTCGGGATCGGGCGCCGCGGAAGGATCTCGCCCGGCGATGCCGTTGGGCAGGAACAGCATGGTGTCCTTCGGAATGAGAACATCGCGATACGCCAGGTCCTCGTTGGTCAGGCGCGCGCTGGTGCCCGGGCTGCGGTAGCGCAGGCTCTCCTCGACGACCTTCCGGCAGTAATCCGCATCCGCAGCGCAGCGCTCGTACATCGCGGGGCGCGCCAGCATCTCGTGCATGATGAAGGTGAGCACGTTCTTCGAGGTGTCGTAACCGGCAACGAAGAGGAAGATCAGCAGGCTCGTCAGTTCGCCCTCGCTGATGCCGCCGCCGTCACGAGCTTCGAGTAGAGCGTCCAGCAAATCGGGCTCGGCGTTCGAGCGACGGCCCGCTCGGCGCTCGGCGATGAGCCGCGCCAGATGATGCTCCAGGACCTCGCAGGCGTTCTCGAGCTGGGGAAGAAAGCCGGATATCAAGTTGAAGCTCAGACCGAGCGCCTCGAGCGAGGAGCGCAGCCCGGGGATGATCGAGGGCGAGGCGCCGAGCAGGGTGCACATGACCGTGATCGGAAAGTAGGACGCGAACTCCTCGAAGTCGAAGCGGCCCTTGGGACCCCATTCGTCCAGGACCCGAGAGATCACTTGCCGCATCAGCGGTCGATGCTGATTGGCGGCGCGCGGGGTGAACATCGGGGCGACGACATCCCGTATGCGCTTGTGGTCCTCGCCATGAATGGCGAGCAAGGAGTCGAGTTGGAAGCGCTCCCAGCGCGAGCCCTTCGCGTTCATCGCGTTGATGATGATCTCGTGCGGGGGCCGCATGCGCGCGTCCATCCCGAGCAGATCTCTGATCGCCGCGTACTCGGTCACGATGTAACCGTAGGCGGTCTTCGCGAGCCAGGGGTGCTCGCTGCGCGCCGCGTCGAGCCGCGCGATCGGATCCTTGGCGAACTCCGGATCCTCGATGGCCATGTAAGGCAGTATCAATTCGGTGACGGGCCGCATGTGAAGCTCAACACGCTCGTGGCGGATGTCGAGTATAGGTAATTCATGAGCACGCGCAATCGTGCCGCGCGAAACCGCGCCGCGGGAAACACCGGCGGCGTGAAGCACGCGCCGCGTGCACGCCTGCGGCGTGAAACACGTGTTTCCCTCGGCGGTTCGGAAACGCGCATTTCAAAAAGTGCGCGCTTGCAATTTCCCGGACGGCGATCTAGCGTCGCGCGCAATAGCGTATCGGGCGCCGCTGCGAATGGGCGCAGCATGACGCCGGCGGCCTTGAGCTCATGGGGGGATCGATTCGTGCAGCAGCGGTTCTGGATCCGCGCCTTCGGCCTCTGCGCGCTATTTGCGGCGGCGGCCATCGCAGGCACCGCGCATGCGCGCCGCGCCCCCGCGGGCGGCTCCGTGAACTGGCCGGCCCATGGCGGCGGCTCCGAGGAGACCGACTACAGCGCGCTCGCGCAGATCGACGCTGCGAACGTGGGACGCCTGGGGCTCGCCTGGTATCTGGATTTGCCGGGCGAACGCATGCTCGAGGCGACGCCGCTCGCGGTGAACGGTGTCCTGTACTTCACGGGCAGTTATGACAAGGTGTATGCGGTCGATGCGGCCCGCGGCAAGCTGCTGTGGACATACGATCCTCAGGTCTGGAGTCACGCCCCGCAAAAGCTGCGCTATGCGCTTCCGTGCAATCGCGGCGTGGCCTACGAGCACGGACGGATTTTCGTGGGCTCGATCGACGGCCGGCTGATCGCCCTCGACGCCAGCGCGGGGAATGTATTGTGGAGCACGCAGACCACCTCCCCGAGCTCGGTGCAGACCATCACCGGCGCGCCGCGCGCCTTCGACGGCAAGGTCATCATCGGCAACGGTGGAGCGGACTTCGGTGCGCGCGGCTACATCAGCGCCTACGCTGCGGCGACGGGTCGTCAGCTGTGGCGGTTCTACACGGTGCCGGGCTCTGCGCAGGAGAACCGCGGTGACGCCGCGATGGAGAAAGCCGCCGCTACCTGGAGGGGAGCGTTCTGGAGAACCGGAACCGGGGGCGGTCCCTGGGACGGCATGACGTTCGACAGGGATCTGAACAGGGTGTACGTGGGCACGGGCAACGCGGCGCCTTACGATCCCGAGCAGCGCAGCCCAGGCGGCGGCGACAATCTGTACACCGCATCGATCGTGGCGCTCGATGCCGACACGGGAAAGTACCTCTGGCACTACCAGCTCAATCCGCGCGACTCGTGGGACTTCGATTCTGCGGAGCAGATCACCCTGGCCGAGTTGCCCATCGACGGCCGGCGCCGCAAGGTTCTGATGCAGGCGCCCAAGAACGGATTCCTCTACGTGATAGACCGGATCAGCGGCAAGCTCATCTCGGCCGGCAAGATCGGCAAGGTGACGTGGGCGGATCGCATCGACGTTGCGAGCGGCCGTCCCGTCGAGGAAAAGGACATTCGCTACCAGCACGGACCCGTCACGATCTGGCCCTCGCCGCTCGGGGCGCACAACTGGCAGTCGATGTCTTTCAGCCCGCAGACGGGCCTCCTCTACATTCCCTACATGCAGCTCGGCATGCGCTATGCGAAGGGACAGGGTACTGGCAAGGAGGTCTCCATGGTCGGCATCAGCATGTCGATCGTCGAGAGCGATGCACAGGATCACAAGGGAGCTCTGCTGGCGTACGATCCGCTGCGGCAGAAGGTGCGCTGGAAGGTTCCACATGCCTATTTTTGGAATGGCGGGACGCTCGCGACCGGCGGTGGCCTGGTGTTCCAGGGCACGGCGGACGGCTATTTCACGGCCTATGACGCGCTGACGGGAAGAGTTCTCTGGCGATTCGACGCCGGGCTCGGCATCATTTCCGCGCCAATCAGCTATTCGGTGGGCGGCAATCAGTATGTTTCCGTCCTGGTAGGCTACGGCGGCTCGAACAGCGCCGGGGACCTGATGAACGCCGGCTGGAAGTACGGTGCGCAGCCGCGGCGGCTATTGACCTTCCGCCTGAACGGCGAGGCCGCCCTCCCGCCGGCCGCCGCGCCGGATCTGGCAGTGCACCCCGTCGATGTTTCGTCCCTGCGGATCGACCCCGCCGACACCGGACCCGGGGAGCTGCTGTTCACGCTGAACTGCGCGGCTTGCCACGGGTTGAACGCCGTCTCGGCGGGAGCGCCGGCACCCGATCTGCGCGAGTCGCCCATTGCCACGGACCCAAAGGGCTTCTGGCGCGTGCTGCACGACGGCGCCCTGCTGCAGCGGGGAATGCCGCGTTTCGACGGGCTCGACGCCACGCAGGCGCGGCAGATCCAGGCCTACATTCTCCTGAAGGCACGCGAGGCTGCCGTCCGCTGATCCCCTGGCCGCGCCCAGGCGCGTCGCATGAGGCGCCGGCCTTCAGGCTTCGGCGGCGGGCCGGGCGAGCAGCATCTCGACCTGGTCGGCCAGGGCGCGCCGGATTCGCTGCGCGGGCCAGCGCTTCGGATCGACGAGGGCCTGCAGGGAGATTCCTTGCACGGCGGCATTCAGCATCAAGCTCACGCGCTCGATGTCGCCGCGCGTCGCATCCCGCGCCCTGAGGACGCTGCCGATGTGTGTCAGGGCGACTTCCATGTGGCTGCGCTGGATCTCGGCGAAGACCGGGTCTCGGGTCGCCCTGTCCCAGAACGCAGCATAGACCCGCCAGCGCAGCATGCTTCTTTCATCCGCGGCGGCCATGGCCAGCAGGCTGTCGACGATGTCCGTGGTGCCGCAGGCGCTGACCTCCTGGAAGTACTGCCGTGCCAGACATTCCCACGTGAAGCGAAGCAGCTCCCGCTTGTCGGAGAAGTAATAGGTGATGATCTTGGTGGGGCCGCCGATCTCGGCGGAAATGCGCCGGATCGTCGCCGCTTCCAGCCCATCGCGCGCAATGACCGCGGCAGTCGCCTCGGCGATGCGCTGCCGGCGTGCATCGTGATCTACTGCCATCAGGGACCCATAGTGTACGCTCTCCGGGGATCAGGGGTTTCTCGATCGTGCCCGCCCGCGTTCACGAGCATAATGAGCATGTGCAATGCACTTTGGCCGCGCTTGACCCTGATACAGCGTCTTCATACCATTTATTTGGCGGCGCGTCCCAACATGAGCCCTGCTGCGCGGCTCCAGGCCCCGGGGCCTGGTGGATCGAATCGGAGGAGTGAGGCGCTATGATCTCGATCACCGTCAAACCGCTGGCCGACGACCTCTCATTCGGAGCTCGGGTCTCGGGCATCACCCATGAGTCCGTGCAGGACGAAGGTGTCCGCAAGCAACTCACCGATCTCTTTCAGGATCGAGGGCTGATCGTATTCGAGCAGGTCGAACCCTCGAGCCGGATGCACGTCGCGATCAGCAACGTCTTCGGGCCACTCAAGGATCACCCGGTCGCGGCCGTCGCGCGAGTCGATCAGGACACGATGCCGGGGGTGATCGACATGCGCTGCGAGCCCCACAGCGCGGGGGTCGTGGAGATAGAGAATAAACGGCTCGCACAGTGGCTTCCCTGGCATTTCGACCACTGCTACAACAACGAGCTGAATCGCGCCGGCGTGCTGCGCGCGCTGGAGATACCGCCCGAGGGCGGCATGACCGGATTTGCCGATTGCATCGCGCTTTATGATGCCGTCTCGGCGGATCTTCGCGACCGTATCGAGGGAAGGAACATCGTTTACACGCTGGACCTCGCCTACGCCAACATGCGCTTCGGCAAGCCGCGGACCTTTCGCGAGCTCGTGCCGCACCCCGGTCATCACAAGATGACCGAGCTCGCGAGGACTCTACCGCGCGCGATTCATCCGGCCGTCTGGACCCGCTCGAGCGGTGAGAAAGTGCTGCATGTCTCCCCGTGGATGGCGGTCGCAATCGAAGGCGCGGAGAATGCGCAGGGCGATGCATTGCTCGCCGCGGTGTGCGAGGAGATCCTCGACAAGGTGCGGCCGTATTTTCATCGTTGGACGCCAACCGACATGCTGATCTGGGACAATTGGCGCGTGCTCCATTCGGTGAGCGGGCACGATCCGAAGTATCCCCGCCGCATGCAACGAACGACGATCAAGGGCGATTACGGCCTCGGCTATTTCGAGAACAACCGTACCGGCGACAAGCTGCTCGAGATGACCGTGTGACGTCGCGCGGTGCGCGCTCACGGGTGCTGCGCCCGGCGCGGACAGGAGAACGATGCGAGTCGAGAATACCTTCGTGCTCAGCGTGGACGGCGCTTTCGACGTTCTTCCGTCGCACGGCACCATTCAGGCCGGGTATCTGCGCGGGCTCCTCGAGCTGGTCCGCAGCCGGGGTTGCGACCCGCGCAAGGTCCTGGAGCACCATGACATCGATTCGCGGACTTTCGAGGAGCCGGATCAGCACATCGAATGCGCGACGGCGGTGAACTTGCTCGAATCCTGCAGCAGCCTTCTCCATGATCCCCTGTTCGGCCTGCGCCTGGCACAACGGCAGGACCCGGACGTCTTCGGTTGTGCGACCACGCTTGCGCGTGCGGCGCCGAGCGTGCGCCATGCCCTGCAAAGTCTCATCGACTATGTGCCGGTCTGCGCCTCGCCCGAGTGCGAGCTGGAGATGGTGGCGGGCCGGGAGATCGTGGAGCTTCGCTGGCGGACCGACACCGGACTCGGCGACAGTGAGCAGGTCAACTATCAAGGCCTCATGCTGATCGTGAAGACCCTGCAAATGCTGGCGGGACCGCAGTTCCGGCCGCGCTACGCAACCCTGACGTTCAAGATCGCGCGATCCAATCTGCAGGCGCTGCAGGAGCACGTGGGCTGCAAGATCAGCGGAAGCGCTTCCGCCCACGCGATCGGCTTCTCGCCCGACATCCTGGATCGGCCGATCGGCACGTCGAACAAGATGCTCTTCAGCCTGCTGGGAGGCTATCTCGCGCAGCTGCGCGCCGCGTCGAAGCCCGGTTTCGTCGAGCAGGTCGAAGCCTACGTGCGCCGCGCGCTGGCCGCCGGGACCTGCTCGGTGAATGGCTGCGCGGCGAGGCTGGGCACCTCGTCGCGAACCTTGCAGAAGCGCCTCACGCGCATGGACATGAAGTTCTCGAGCATCGTGCAGTCCGAGCGCATCAAGCTGGCCCGGCACGCGCTGCTGCGCGGCGATTGCACCCTCGACGAAATCGCGCTGCAGCTGGGCTACTCCGAGCAGACGAGCTTCGGGCGCGCTTTCAAGCGCTCCACCGGCATGACACCTCAAGCGTTTCGATCGAAAGAGGACCGCAGGCGCCTGCTCAGCTGAGGGCGCGCGTGTCCCGGCGCGGGCGCGCGACGGTTGCGCGGCCGGCCGTTGCGCGGCCGGCCGTTGCGCGGCGGTGTTTGGCGGCGGGCTGTTTGGCGGCGGGATATGAAGAAAAGCGGCGCGCCATGTCGAGCGGCCGACGGCCCGCGCTGATAACTTATCACCGGTCGACGTGCCGGTCGGCTTCGA
>Ga0335073_10002871_pt1 | contig 23763 bp, 34 predicted proteins | sample Lox_Sample_22_FD_207093 | JGI IMG/M metagenome (GOLD analysis project Ga0335073, IMG submission 207093) | Soil microbial communities from Loxahatchee National Wildlife Refuge, Florida, United States - Lox_Sample_2.2 | ecosystem: Environmental > Terrestrial > Soil > Wetlands | place: USA... | reverse complement strand
TCCGCTTGCGTTTGACCCTTGTCACCCATAGCTTCCATTATTACTGTTCCTTCTGTTACAATCCAAAGACTGGGCCCGTCAATCCCACCTGCTTTCATTTCTTCTACAGAACCTTTAGGTAATTCGAGGTGCAAGATATCAAATTCCTCCAGGGGGATCTCATATAACTCTATTCTATCGAATGTAGAATGCGGTGCCCAGATTTCATGTTGTAGTTCCAATCTCGAAGAGGGACCAGGTTCCGGAAGTAAATTTGAGGCAAACATAGATGCAGATTGGGGATCCGCATCCATAGAAGCCATGAACCCATGCACAATCATATTATCTGACCTTGCCATACACTAAAAGATCAATCCAAGTACGCTTGGGGTACTACCTCGATGAGGTCTCCTTCGACGTACGCATGAATAACATCTGCCTGTATGGCAATCCCGTCACCTTTCTTAAGAACAACAAGATTTGTAAAGAATAGAGCTACAAAAATGCCGATATCGCCGGGATAGTCTCGATGTAACTTTTGGCAGACTTTAGACAGATATGGTTCCTCTGCACCCCTGGTACCAAATGCTGCATTTCCTTCTTTTTCCACTCTTGTTATAAAGGACTCCAGAAGACTCTGTTTTGTCTTCCCTTCCTCCCCATCAAAGACTTTCAGGAAAGTAGCTTTCAGCTGTTCCTGAGCCTCTTCTTCGGAAGACGTCAGAAATCGATCAGCCGTAGGTTTTCCAAGTACACCACGCAACTCCTCAACATCTTTAACGAACTGTTGTATCTCACCCACAGGTCTGAACCCAACAAATCCTACAAACTTATCTGATAGTACAATTGCAATCTCCGGTTTGTGATTCGGATCCACAAATGTTTCATTTTTCCCTTCCATGCTCCTTTCCTCCTTCATTAACTTCTCTGCCAGACGTCGATTGGGATGGGATTTCAACGGCAGAGCCTTTTCAAAACTCAGAATCTTGAAAAGGAATGGTAATTGAATGTCCTTGAACTTCGATAGCACGGACTTTCCCAAGTAAGTCTCCGGAGAAGCTTTGATGAGATCGTTTAATGGGACGCCGGTTAGTGCCGATTTGGAAGGTCCATTTGGGTGATCACCCATCCACAACTATACAGCGAGGTTAGCTTTCAATGTGAGATGTTGGGGTATATACTTCTGCGTAGGTTTGATTCTCATCGATATTAAACTTGTTTTCAGGTGTGCCTGTACCTAATCTCGCCGCAATTGACTTTGATCCTCGTTTTCCATATCCATATTCCTGAAGCGTCACAGTCAACCGTATAATCGGGTTAGTCTCATCTGGCGAGGACGCCATGGCCAGTCTCTTGAAATCCACAGAATGTCTCAACATTAAAGTGAATTCTCAGATCGACTTTTAAGAAGGATGGGCATTGCGAGATGATTTCAAAGGTCGAACTTTTGACGAATGCCGATCATTGCATCATGGGTTCAATTCGGAGGGAAGTGATGGCATTACATACGTACCGGTAATTGAGATATGGACATAGAGTCCGGAAATAAGGACCGAATAGGCTGATAATTGCAAAGCAGCGCATTTTCGCAGCTCGTTCTTATGAAACTACTCTGTGTGATTTTGTGAGACTTCCCGCGAAAACGTGAAGATCAGTCCGTAGCATAAAAGACAATCTCACGAGCAAATCTGACGATCAATCGACCACTTTGCGTGGAAGCGTCACATGCACATAGAAGTTGCTTGAAAGAAGTTACGACGGGTCTCACTTACTATAACTCCTTCAACCTCTGCAAGGACGTGCATGGGTGCTTCAAAATGGTCGCTGCAAGTAGTAAACCTAACGACGTCGACCACGTTGCTTCCAGCTTGGAACAACTCCGCCTTTCAACCAACTCTTCAAGTGTAGTTGAAATGGCGGACCGACTCCGTCTAGAATGCCTTGTTCACGACATGGTGCGCTTTAAGGAGGATTCTGCAGCCCGGTCCCGCGTGGAACTAGTTAGTATTCATCCATTCTGCTTGGGTCCACCATATTTCACTCAGGAAAAGGCAGAAAGTCTTCTCGACACTGTTGTGAATTCAGAAGGAGTGAGTTTAAGGAAATACTTGGGAGAAATTGTCGAGGGGAAAGGCTACTTTTTGTGCACGGCTCATACCCTTGCCCCGGCTATTATCGAGTTCTTCAAGTTGCCCAAGGATTTTGAGGAAGAAGGGAAATTCAAGCGATATTATCCTAAATTTTGCGCAGCCGTCGCGAGGGCAGGAGAAGGAGAGTATGTAGCCGATGCGGATGTGTATATGGACACGGTTTCACAGAAAAACACGGAACCCGAAGGATCGCACAAAAAATCACAGGCATCGGCTAAGGCGGAGAAAAAGGGGAAAAAGAGTCCCCGCAAATAATCGGTTTTCAGTCTTTCGTGTATAGTGAGATGTACAATCCTATACCCATGCTCCATTGAATGAGGAGTTTAGATATGATAAGATGTATTTAATAAGAACTCAAGTTGAAGTTGTAAGTATTTCCTACCAAAAACTGCTCTTTGAGGATAGCTCTTGACGGACATCCCCTTAAAAGTTTTCGATTTGTGTTGCGGTGTGACAAATCGGAGAAATTGAAGTTGACGTCAACGTGGCGCCAAAGGGCAACACGCGGCTTCGGAGCTTCGGTACAACCCGCAAAGATCGGCATTCGCGAGCTCCCAATCGGGAGACACCCAAAACTCAAACGACAACTTTTCGAAATTTAAATGTGGGATCCCTCAGAAATGCCTAAACAGGATTAAGGCGACAGCAAGTCAAGAAAGGTAGACTCGTCATGGTATTCTTCACGTGGTATCCATCGACTTATGACCCTAAAGATATCCCCGGTCTGAGTGGCAAAGTATCCTCCCTAGGGCCTGTGAAACGGAGATAACTTTATTCAGGTCGCTGTTGTAACGGGTGGCAATGCGGGAATAGGATATCATACCACACTCCATTTGGCACTGCACAAGGCAAAAGTATATGTGTTGGCACGGTCAGATGGGAAGGCTCGAGACGCAATTCAACGAATGAAACATATCGATTCGACGCTTCAGATAGAATACGTGCATCTCGACTTGTCCAGATTGGAAAGCGTTGAACTGGCCGTTGAACAAATACTGAAGGTGGAAGAGAAGATAGATATCTTGGTCTGTAATGCTGGGGTTGTGGCTATTGAACAGGAGTATACGATCGATGGTGTTGAAACAAACTTCCAGATCAACTATTTAGGTATCTTTGACGTGCAAAAGTGGTCTAACAACTCAGGACATTTCTATCTGATTAGAGCTTTGTTGCCATGCATAAAACGAGCAAAGGAGGGACGAATCGTATTGATATCGTCAGATTCGCATCGTCTCTATCCGACAAACGACATGACCTTCGATAAGCTCGAGAGTGTCAACAAACGTCGTTGTTTTCTTCAACGCTACGGTACGAACAATAGTATTCACGAGTGACATTCTAGGTCAGTCAAAACTTGCAATGGTCCTCGCTGCACAAGAACTTTCAGCACGACTGCCAAGCTTTCCAGTCTTTGTAAACACAGTAAATCCCGGAGCAGTGAATACAGGTACAATCCACATTAACCCTTGCTAATACTCAGCTTTATTGAGAAATGTGTTTCTTTCGCATTCCCGGTTATTAGCTTGGTTGTATGATTGGATTGCCCCTTATGTTACGCTGAGTCCAGATGTCGGGGCTTTTACGACTTTGTATGTTGCGACTTCTGATGATATCCGGAGGGACGGAATTCGGGGAACGTATTTTGAACCAATTTGCAGAATTGGTCAGGCGCATGAGTTTGCTAGAGATACTAAACGGCAGGAGGCATTATGGAATTTGAGTGAGGGCCTTTTAAGGGAACGCGGGTTTGAGATTCCAAAGGCGGACTAGCTGCATTTATGACATCCATAGGTATTGTAGGCAAATCAGTACTTTGGCCAACGCGTCCTCATGGTCTCGAAGTTTCTGTCAGGGACAAAGCAACAAGAACAAAGCTGCACTTGACACCTTGATATCACGTCAATCCAATATGGAGGGAGAGAGGCGCCTCATCCATAGATAATGAATAGATTGATATTGAATAATCACATGTTGTGTGCCGCAAAAGTTTATACATGATAATACATGACTCGACTCCATTGCAAACCGAAAAAGTCCTTCACTGATACCAGGAATAAAGATACCATAAACCCAATCCACTTTGGCTCCTTGACAACTCACATAATCGTACAACATCCACCATCGCCGGTAGGTGCGTAGGGATCATCCTTCTTGTCTATACTCCCCCAAACCGATGGAACCATATAATCCTTCGTCGATTTCGTATATTGGATCAAACTGACATCAGACCATATTCCATAAAGCACAGTGATTAAGGATGGAGGAAATTGTACTTGTTACAGGCGTCGCTTGTTTTGCAGCGAGGTCTATCGAAATCGTCCCGCAGTTTCTGGTTCATTTCAACAATCCGTCTGTATTTTAATTCTGTCATTGCGGACTTGCTTTGAGTGCGGTTGGCGCTTGATGGGACTGCCATTCCCAATCGCGTTGCGGGCCTCGGGGGTGAGTAAGGGATGGAGGTGAAAAGATGGAGACGACCGAAATGAATGAATAGGATCCGGCATAAGGGTTAGGGTTTGCAGGAGCCAATCAGACAGTACGGATGAAAACCCCCGCAGTTGCAGCGATGGAAACGCGTCCGAACATGAGGAGTCTTGTTACAAACGCAGCATCCGAATGGCATGCAGTGGAGAGCCAACAGCACGCTGTATTGTACGTCCATAGCCAATATGATACTTTGTTCTCGTAATTATCTACTTATAAAGTCAAGTTATAAACCGTTCACGTCGTCGGATCAAGATCTCAACTTCTCGGCGTCTCAAAAAGGGAAGATGTTTCTGCCTGGGATAGCAAGCCATTGGTATTACTATCTACGCTAAGTATGTTTATTACACCCTCAGCTTAAGGTGACAGAAAGGAAACGCGGCGTTCCGCATCGCATCTGTTCGGGATATCAAGCATCAGATGCAGGCGATAGATTAGAACATGTCCAAGCGAATGAGCCAGATCCCTTCCTCGCTTCTGCCGTCTATGGCAAATAATAACCCAGGACAAATAAGTTCACAATGGATATATTAGCTCCTCTACGAACATCTTCAAAAGGGTCTATCGGGCCAGGTTTGGTTTATTTACGGGAAAAGGGGCATCATTTACGTAAATTTTGTGGAAGAATTTGAGGCAGCGGAAATCGCAATCGCGTCCGCTAAGAGCCACGTTACCCGTTTGTCATTTTGCTGGAGACTGATGTTAATAGCTACTCGACGACACAGGTGAGTGTGCCTTGAGATATTGTATCTTCTAACCTCTACTAGATAAAGTAGACATGTTTAGATCTTTTCTATATGTCTCGATATGGGTTGCGCTAGTCTTCCTTGTCCTCTGCGACATTGACTACTACAAAATTCTGGATGTAGCTCGAGATGCTTCCGAGAAAGATATCAAGCGACAATATCGGAAGCTCAGTAAACAATTTCATCCAGACAAGAATCCAGGAGACGATACTGCACATGACAAGTTTGTTCAAATTGCAGAAGGTACGTCTCAACTTGAGTGCACGTGCTGACCTTCAGCCTATGAAGTCCTATCGGACCCCGAATCTAGAAAAATATACGATCACTATGGAGCGGAGGGTTTAAAACAACAGCAGCAAGGCGGCAGAACTCACATGCATGATCCTTTTGACATTTTTGCCAAATTCTTTGGTGGAAGAGGAGGTCCTTTCCAACAAAACGCCGTTCGTAGAGGTCCCAACATGCAAACTGTTTTGGAAATCTCGTTGGCGCAATTATACAATGGTGGAAACATCCAAATTGAGATTGAAAAGAATGTTATTTGCGAAGATTGTTCAGGAACAGGTGCTGAAGATCCGAAACATATTATTGGATGTGATCAGTGCGGTGGACGTGGTGTCAAGATCGTGAAACACATGTTGGCACCTGGAATCTTCCAACAGATGCAAGGAATGTGCGATCGATGTGGAGGAAGTGGTAAAATCATTACGAAACCTTGCAAAACTTGTCAAGGTCAGAAAGTGCATAAAGAAAGAGTGCAACATGATTTGAACATTCCTAAAGGTTTCCCGATGAATGCACAACTTGTAGTGGAGCAAGAGGCAGACGAAAGTCCAGATTGGGAGCCTGGAGATCTCGTTTTGACAGTGAGAGAAGTCAACAACGCTGCGACGAATGGAGGATTCCGAAGACGAGGGTCAGATCTATTTGTGGATGTTCCAATCGGCGTGTACGAAGCTCTAGGAGGCGGTTTCGAACGGACGATTACTCACCTCGATGGCCGCAATTTAACTTTGAAGAGGAATAGAGGAAAGATAGTCCAGTCAGGTACTTCTACTGCACACCCCTTACTGATACGTTTTAGGGCATGTGGAAACGATTGAAAACGAAGGAATGCCGAAATTTCAGTCCGAGGATTTCGGAAATCTCCACGTCACATATCATGTCATATTCCCAGCGGCTGTTGACGACCAATTTGTAAAAGATCTTCAGTTGGCGTTTGAAGGTAGAAAGACGCGATTGCACGGGGGAAAGGATGAGCTGTAACACTATTTATTACACCAACTCATAGAGGCATATTATCGTTTCCCTTTTTCATCGACTATCCCACATTACTTTGTTTTCTCCGTCTTGGCCTTTTTCGCCTTTGGCTTATCTTCTTCTTCCTCGTCCCCATAGAAACATCCGTTTGCTTTATGCCATTCCTCAAGCCCTTTGTCCGGATAATGTTTGCAATGCTGTCCCCCCTTCGGCACTTCCACCCACGAAACCTTACTATCGAGACACATATATACGTACTTTGGTGGTTTCGGAAGGGGTGTATCGATGCACGAAGGGTACGGATAAATCCATTGCGGCCATCTCTCATCGTAAGCATACAAATGCGAACCACATTCAGGACAAAAGTGTCGTTGATTTCCACTATTCATTAATTTATGTACCGAAGGAAAATACCTCTTTCTAGGTTTTGCCTTGGTCCCAACGTTGGCTTGGTAGATCTTGAGCTTATCTTTGCCTTGGATGAACTCCAAAGTATTCGCCTGACGATTAGCAAAGGAGAAGAAACGGGTCAACTTCAGCAGCGATATTAATTCCGTATCCTCCGCTGCCGTTCGTCTTGCGACAGATGGAGCAGTAGCACCACATATACGGCATGGGGGTTTTTGTCTTCACTCTGCGGAAATCAGGAAAACATTACAACTCCGAACGAGGTACCTGAATTGAATTTCGCCGCAATGGCAGGATGCTTCCAATTGAAGAGGTGCAGGCATTCTGTAACGAAAAGAAGAATGGAAAAGTGTCACTTGACAATTGTAAAGATGGATATTTAAGGAAGGATCAAAAATCCGCCGGGCTGATTTCAACCCCTTTCCGAATGAAGTCATGCTTTAAGTCGGCGACGCAAAAGACCGACGATCTTCATTCGCCTCTGTTGACATGGGCACAACGTACCAACCACTCTCCACCTCGGCCGTATCCAGGCATAGAAACAGACTTCAAAGCCATTTAATACCGTTTATTCTATGTATAGCACTTTCTTATAATGGTCTAATCATAGTACTGGTGGGTATTGTGTTGGGAGTATTTTTGTCACATCAATGCAACTTCCGTCCCAATCCTAAACCTCGTCCACAAGGCTGCTCTCCTCCTCTACCTGTAGACCTTTTCCACCATCGTCCTTTACCAAAAGACGATCGTCGTTTTGCGGCTGCTGGGAAAGAACTAGCACATCGATTGGAAGGGAACTTCAACGAAACTGATAGTGCTGTCTTACTTGTTCTTCACGGAGGAGAAGTCGTTGTAGAATGGTCTTACGGGCGAATACGAAGTAACTTGTCTGCTGAAGAAGATGATAGGAAGGTGGATGCTAATACAATTTGGCGAGTTGCTAGTATCACAAAAGTAGTGCCTTTTGGGAATTGTCTCATCGTTAGGTATTCACGGTTTTGGAAGCACTTGTCCAGCAAAGTAAAGGGACACTGAGTCTGGATGATGATGTCAGGAAATATGTTGAAGGGTTTAAATTGTATAATGGGTCAGATGATAAAGTTGCTCTCCGCTCGTTAGGAAGTCATCTTTCTGGTTTGGGCAGGGACAGTACATGCCTTCACTATTGCAAATCTGATACATAGTTCTCACTAGCGACGTCACCAAATTTCCTTCGCCAGATCACAGCATAGCAGCCCAGGATATCGAAGAGCTAGCACCTGCGTATTGTGATCCAGGGACATCAGACAGATCAAATGGCACGCGAATTTGTTCCAAGGAAGACATTCTCAAAGCAATTGCTTCTCGTCCACTTGCATTTCAACCGTGGACGCGGCCATTATATAGTAACACTGGATTCAATTTGCTAGGCTGGGCGACTGCACAAGCTGCCATTCAATCTCAACAGGACAAGACATCTGAAATAACACTGGAAACTCTTTTGCAAGAGGACGTATTTGACCCGTTGGATATGAAAGACACAACGTTCTTGGTTCCACCAGAGAAGAAAGCAAATGTTTCCGTTGCTAGGAAAGGTGTTCCCATGATGATCGATTGGGATTTCACAAGTACATTCAATCCGTATTTCCCCTTCGTTTGATTGTTCTGATTCTAGTGCTGGAGGGATGTACACTACCGCGAACGATCTTGCGAAATTTGTCAACGGTGTATTGTTAGCTATGCATCCATCAATTCTATCATCTCAACAAGTTCGGGAATGGCTGTTACCCCTTTACGTCTTTATGGATCGCAAAACAGGAGTTGGGTATTATTCCCTATTGTCCACGCCTAGTACTAATTCTAGAATGCCCTGGGAAATTACCCTCCCCACCGATGAAATAGCACAGCCACTATACGCTAAAGCGGGAAGTCATCCAGGACATACATCTGAACTAATTGTCTCCCCTCATCTCGCCTTTGCAGTCATTGCATTCGCATGTGGTCCCCATCCCAACGCTCGCTCTCTCGCATTTGAAGCAGAACGTGTCATCACACCTGTTTTACAACAAGCCTTAGGAGAACGAGGAATGGAAGAATACGTAGGAATCTACCGTCTCAACTGTTCCGACAAGCGATGTAATGGTTGTGGTGAGATCTCAGTTGAAGTTGATTCCGAAATCAAAATTACACGGTTTATAGATTGTGAAGGAAACGATGGATTCAAAAAGTTTGATGCGAAATGTGATACGGAGGAATGTATTGCAAAGTTATGGCCTGTGGGAAGACATGGTGAATTCAGAGCTAAAATTCTTTCGAGGGAAGAGACGGATTGTGAGTCTGTTTGGTTTGGGTTTGAACCGTTTGTGATTAATGGATGGCCTATGGATCTTATCAAGTTGATGGATGGAAAATTAATTTATGAGCCGTTGGGGATTGATGCGAAGAGGGTGCCGATTGATCCGAAGTGTAGAAAGATGAAGGGGAAAGAGAGACTAGGGATGTTGGAGGCTCCGATATGGAATGGTAATATTTTTCCGTGGAGGGAGTAGTTTTGAATGTCAGAGTAGCATGAGATACGTATTACTGGGAATGAAAAAGTTAATTGCTTGTATCCAATGGGGTATAGTGGTGGCACCTGTGGTAAATACGTTTAATGTTCCACGCTTTTACATACCGGGGTCCGGCATGTTAGAATACAGGTCAACGTCGCATTGCGACAAAGGAAGGAATCTCAGAGTTCCCGATCCCGACTTGCAGAATGTACCGAAGCTTTATTCCGCTTGCGAAATAGGCTTTCGTCCAAGTTCATGTTTGATAATCCAAGTATTTACATCGAAGCAATAATGACATTTGAAACTCGCTGCTCTACAAGTATATACAGTACCAACATCAAAGGGATAACGGCGTTGCAATTCAATTTGTGGGCAGTTAGATGCAGTCTCGGTTGCATGGAACTAGTTGACCTTTTTCCGAATGAAAGAATGAAATCGAGGATAACCGTTATCGTCCGCCCCACTTGTAGTTAATTTGACAGTGTCAAGCCTGCGCTGCCAAGGCTGGACCCTAGTAGCCGAATTATCACCGATCCGTTCTGTTGCCTAAAAGGTACAGATTAAGCGCCGTCCTGCGTGTGCTGCGGGAGATATCGGCAATTGCTTTGTGTTCCCTGCATCCTTTGTCGATCCGCCCCACATTCAAAGATAGTGCAGATTGATCAGGTGGTCAGTTGTGGCAGAGCTGGTCCGTGTTGGCCTTTAAACTTTAAAACTCGAAGCGATCAAAGCGCGCGCAGCTGTGTCGCCATTTGTAGGAGGCTTTGTGCGTTTTAATGCGTGATAGGCGTGTTCCTAGAGCGGTGTGTAACTGCGGGGGTAGTAGTGTCGGGGCGAGAAATGAATTCAGGCCGACCTTGGTATAAATAATATAATTGGAGCACTGTGGAGGTTGCTTGATGCATACTGTACAGGTTGTGTCGCATCACTTTTATTGGGTCGGATGAACGAATGGCGTTGGAGACTTGCAGTGTGCGTGGGGGCAGGAGTAATACAGAGGTTAACTGGGGTGGCGGCTTTCCTGCACGAGGTTATTGGATTGGCTTTGAAGTTTGGGAACGACTACCGACAAGATTTAAAACAATGGAAGTTTCCGGAGCAGCAGCAGCAGCAGTTGGCAGGAAACAGCAGCCCCAGATGCATGAACGCATGGATAACACCGTAGCGAATACAATGCAAATACCACTACGTATGCACATACGTATATATGTCAAACAATATGTATACATAGTCGTACACGACATGTGTAAATTGTGCAAATTGTCAAACGAAGCAAGTCAAAGCAATCGAGTAAGAAAAAAAGGGAATATTTCCGTGTTGAGTCGCGGACAGAAATGCGAAGGCACACGTTGCACATTGATTGGGCCAAGTACATGGCTTTGACGGATTGTCGCTCATCAAAACTAAATCACTCTCACTCAGCCCAGGCTGCGATTCTCCCTGAGACTCACCCCACGTGGATCCCCGCCCAGATCCAATTAGACACCCCAATCGAGGAAGAAAGCGAGATTCCTTGGTGTTGCAATGCTTACATCACCCGAACCTTATTTTTAAAACCTGGCTGGGCAATGGCAATAAAACAAAAGTTCGAAAAGTTCGAAAAAAGTTCGCGGAAATTTCGAATTCGTCGAATTTCTCGGCCGTATCGTTATGTGTAAATTGCCTCTTTCCTTTGGTTATTTTGTTGTCTTGTCTTGTCTTAGCCTTGCGTTCAAAGAGCCACTCGAACGGGAGCTAATGATAATTAGAGTTTCGTACACGCCTTCCCGATTTCCTTTTGCCGGTCCGGCACAAAGAAATGTAATTTTTGTTTACTATTATTATATTATCAGACGTGTATGTAAGTAAATTGATAATTTGATGAGAGGAGTGGGTGTTTGTGATGGGTGTTTTGTTGGTTGGTGACCAATTTACAAAAGCCTATTTTTCTTTCCTTTTCGGAATTGTATTCAGCCCACCCCGCTTGTGCTCATAAACAACCACGCCCATCCTCTCCTGCCCTCCCCTCCCCAAAACTTATAAACTTGCCCTCCTCCTCCCTCCGGGGCACTCTCCAAAGTCTTCCCGCCTTTTCTTATTCAAATCTACATTCTCTCAACTCATGCCAAAGTCGCTCCTCACGTTATCCGCAATTCACAAGAAAGATCGCAATCGGAGGCCGTCGTTATCATCTTCCCAACATAAGATAACATCACCCAAACTCGCTCCCACCGGACCCAACGGAGTTCCTGCATTTGTCCTAAAGCGTTCCCCACCACAAGCCATCAAAGGCGCCTCAAAACATCATTCTCTCTCCCGATCCCTTCCTGCGCGTACCTCTATCGTCTCATCTTCCCTATCTACCAAGGATGACGATGGCTCTTCTACCGCCGGTTCCGATATGGAAGTCGACATCGAAGCCCTCGATGACGATGACGGCATGGGCTCATATTCCTTCCGCAAACCTCGGAGACGTCCTTCAGAGTCAACGGTGACCCCTGCTTCATCATATGCCGATGGTCCTACCGCCACTGCTCCCTCCACCAAGACCGTGTCCGCACAAGAACTCGCCGAAGTCTACCTCTCGGCACTGTTGAGCACCACACCTGGCGCGTTACCCATCCGCCGTATTAATGCATATCTCGTTGATGCTGTTCCATCTTTCGCTGCTTTACCACCTCCAAAGCAACGTCGACTTGTTGTCAAAGCACTAGAAGGACGCAAAGGAGAACTTTTCGAGAAGGTTTCTTGGGGAACTTGGTCATACATCGGTCACAATCCTCAATCATCGATGGCCGCTTCTGCACCAGACAGCATGCAATTCAACCACGGCAAAAAGTTGCACAAGAAATCCGGCAAGATGGATGACGTTTCATATCCTGTTTTGTTCAGCTTCGAAAATGATGATGATTCCTCATCAGAAGAAAGTGAATGGTCCGATGGCGATGACGATACCGATGAAGAGGACTGGCGAGCTATTGGAGCTGCTGGAATTCTTGAACGTTGTGCTCGAAGGGAATCTCAAAGTCGTTCAATGCAAGCGTTTGAGATGAAACGTGAGATTTCACGAGATGATGAGGATGCTGCGATTGAAGCTCTTGTTCGTATGAGCGAGTGCTATTAATCGCTGTCAAACTCGAAAAAGTTCGTCTACATAACTCTTCTTTAGTGGATTTTGTGACATCGGATGATTTCTTTTTTGGCATTCTTGTATGTATTGTACATATCTATCTACTTCACTTTCTTGGTATATTCATTTTCGGCACTTTTAAAGGTGGAGTTTTGGATGAGCGAGCGTATGTATGTATGGGTATTGCTGGATTTTTTTGCGGTTTTGGGGTGTTGGATGGGAGCGACGGATTTTGAATGGGAGGATGGCCTGGTTGACTACTTTGTACAGATTTTGGATTCCTGTCTATTCTTTGGGTCTCGGGATGATTATGGCTCTTATACAGGAAGGAGAGAATTAGCCATTCTCGCTTCATATTTTGTTTATACAATTGCATTCGATCTGTATATACTTCAGCATCAGAATCAATGAACCGATTGATCATGTTATCGATGTCGATGTTTTGCTTTAATTTTGTGATTCGTATCATGATGACGTAGATTGGCTGGCTGGCTAGCTGCAGGGACAGGAATTTAATCTAAATGGAGTAGAAGAATGCCGGGCCCCTTAATTGAGCGCACCCTTACGATATCATTCGACCGTCATATGACACTCGCCTTTGACATTAGGCCATTCGTTTGAACCACGTTTTGGACGATCCGATATCTAGCCGCCAGCCCATAAATGCCCTGTTCTCTCCTTTCTGGAAATTTCATTACCAGCAATCAGAATCGCAAATTGAATGATCCGCGTGTCTTCTGGTGTCTCCTTGGCGTTGACGGCAGAATTCCCCGATCGCAGAAACCAGCCAGGGGCCATCTCACCATCGCCCTCGTGTTGAAACTTCGCGCCTACACAGTTTATACGGCTTATGACTGCATCTGTAGCTCACGAAATTAATTTGCACTTCATGTAACGCAGCTCGTTTCAATAGGTATTGACGTGCTGCTGATTGCAGGGACTGAATTACCAATATATGTCTTGTCACTGATCGCAATAACCCAGAGCATTGGAAATATGTGAAAATTTCGAATAGCATGTGAGGTTTGGTGTAACTTAAATTCGCTGAGATCAACCCTTAAGGTTTGGTGTTGCACAAGGTCGGCTGAGCCAATTTAGCCCTAAGCTGATATTCCTAAACATATGCAATATCAAACAAAGGGCTTTTTCATACGCTTGAACAAACCTCCAGATTTTTCGTTTTCGCCATATAAATAGCGTGTTTGCGCTCTTCTCTACAACCTTTGCGTTGTTGCGCTCCGCTGTCGCTTTAATCCGGCGACCTGAAATTTCAGGCTGGATCAAAACCAAAAAGGGATTTCCGGCCCCTCATTCAACCAACCACTCCGCTCACCACCTCCAAACAGTGTACCATATACTATCCGTAAGCCTGGATACGGGTCATATCGTACTTCGATACCACAGGACTGCAACCAAAGCATGCGTTTGTAAATTGACGATTCCCTCGCAAAAAAGATGTCGGTGAACGGAGGAGGTCCTTCATTTCGTCCTCCAACTCGCACTGCTCCAGCCGGTCTTTCTTTATCAACAAACGCCGCGTCACCCTCCCTCCGTCCTCCAACTTCAAACCGTCTCCGCACAACTCTCCTCCCAACACTTTCCATCAAGACAGATCCTGTAGAGGTCTCTTCAACAGACTCTTCGAAACTTTCTGTTCCGCTAACTCCTTCTATTTCCGATGAGTCTTCTGCCAGTCCGATTGTCGTCGAAAATGACTTTGGAAAACAAGTTCGTCAGTGTATCGGTGATGATGTGGAAGGTGTTACAGGCGCATTTGAAAGAATGAATATCTCGACTAGTGCGGATGGAGATGATGAAGCTACTCCACCTGGACTGGAAACGATTGACGAAATCGCTCATTTGGACGAAGAAGGATGGCGGAAAGCGGCTAGGGAGGGGGGTATTGTAGAACTTAGTATTCTTGGAGAAGGAAGTAGTGGCTCGGTTTCACGATGTCGCTTGAGACACGGAAAGCAAGAATTCGCTCTTAAGGTATTTCCACCATATCTCCCAAGTTGAAGAACGGAGCTGATTTGTAGACAATCCCCTCGGATCCAGCAATGCAGCGGCAAATTCTAAGGGAACTATCATTTAACAGATCCTGTGATTCCCCACATATTGTGAAATATTATACATCCTTCTTAACTCCCGATTCGTCTTCCATTGCAATATGTATGGAATATTGTGCAGGACGATCGTTGGATAATGTGTACAAACAAGTCAAGATGCGAGGTGGTCGAACAGGTGAACGAGTACTTGGCAAAATTGCATGTGGAGTGCTAGGAGGACTGGGCTATTTGCACGAACGAAAGATCATTCATCGAGATATCAAACCTTCCAACATCCTCATCACTTCGGACGGAAATGTAAAGCTGTGCGACTTTGGAGTTTCAGGCGAACTGGTAGATTCACTGGCCGGAACATTTACTGGAACATCATATTATATGGCTGTATGATCCTGTGATAATTGTGCTAATGAAAGCCCGAAAGAATAAGAGGAGAACCTTATACAGTGACCTCAGATGTTTGGTCACTGGCTTTATCATTGATGGAAGTCGCTCAAAATCGATTTCCGTTTCCACCTGAAGGCGAATCCCCGCTTCTCCCAATCGAATTGTTACAATACATAGTGAATAATCCAGTCGAACAACTTCGCGACGAAAAAGAAACAGGAGTAAAATGGAGTTCTAGTTTCAAACATTTTCTCAAAAGCTGGTATGCACTCTCTGCTGTCTTGTGTTAATAGTAGCTTGGAAAGAGACTATCATAAGCGTCCTTCCCCAAGACAGTTGTTAAATGAGCATCCCTGGGTTGTTGGAATGAATAAACTTGAGGTTGATATGGCAAGGTGGATTCGACAAGTATGGGATTGGTTGGCATAGGTTTTTTCTGAGCGGGATTGGCATCGTAGTGATATTTAATGCAGCATTTCTAGCATAGTTTGTAATAGCTGGTTGGGGTCTGTATACTCTGTCTTATTAGGCGTAAACTTTTTGGATAGTTGAGATAGACAATCTCAACATTGTAGACTTTTTCTCACACTTGTTTCAACTTTAGTCATTTTAAGAAGGGTATTTCATTGCAAGAACAATGGTATGATTATGATAAACGAGACAACAATGCTCTAATGTCCTAGGATACATAAATACTTGTGCTCAGCAAATTCATCTACTCACTCCTCACCTCCGTCATTTGAGAGTCCATCTCCTCAGGAGGAGTGATTTTGCCGTTATACCCATTACCGTTAACTCTTTCAGTGTCTTTCATCATTACAGAGTCCTTCATCTTCTTCAAATCCTTGCCAAAGCCATTCTCATCATACTCTCGTATTCTCATTTCGACATCCCTTGTCGTCTCGTAATGTTCGCTCTTGATCGGACTACTGTCATCTCTCCACGAAGATGAAATCTTTTCAAATCCACGCAGCAAATCTACACCCTGTAAATCCCCCAAGGAAGACTTAATGCCATTCCGTATGGGACGTGAAGGCGAATCATCCTGCTCCGAGGGAGTCGAAACTCGTCTACTAGTAAACGGCTCTCTAAGCTTGGTCGGAGAAGAAAACTCCACAAGCGTCTCAGCAAGATCTATGGCTCCAGAAGAAGGTGGAGACGACCGTTCATGAGTCGTTCCTGGCGTTGAAATACTGCTATATCGATAAAATGGGGCAGGTGAAGACATTGGCATAAACTGTCGTTGTGTAGAGCCACGTTCTGGAGTCTCAGGCGGAGGAGCCGATCCACGTTGTAATGAAGTAGGAGACATCATGTAATCACGAGTAGGGGTACGTTGGTCAGATGGGTAGCGTGCACGAAGGGGAGATGAGTGATCTGGAGGAGAGGAAGTTTGCTTTTGTTGTTGACCTGGTGAGGCAAAAGTTTTAGGTCCTCGTGGAGTCATTGTACGATTAACTTTTGCGATGAATTCTTCAAGGAATTCATCTGCGATTTGCCATTTCATGCCTTTTCCGGGTTCGTCTGTTCGACGGGGCACTTTAACAAATGCCTTGTTTAGAGAGAGATTATGACGGATCGAGTTCTACAAATTCAGTGTGTTTTTGCAAAGATAAGTACCTGCCAGCCACTCTTAGTGTATCGGTAGAATGCATAACGAGACATTATGAATTCGTAGATCTTGCTTAGTTGCATTTTACGTTCAGGAACACTGAGAATAGCTTGAGCGATCATCATGGCGTAACTGAACTGAGGCTTGATTTCTTTGCTCGAGTCCAGCGCAAGGTCAATTTCGCCATGACTGGGATAGTCACTGCCGTTGGGAGAGGTGATGATTCGAGGACCCTGAACAATCCGCACGCCCTGAGGGTACGAGTGAACTGGTGACGAGTCACGTCTGGAGAGAGTTGCGGGCCGTTTTTGAGGAGAGGGAGTAGGAAAGGGTGGCGGAAGACTATGTTGTCTTGCGTGAATAGTAAGTAGTTGCGATCTCGTCAGAGAAATAGGCAGTACAAACATCATCTGGACTCCGCCGATTTCCAGAATTGTTCTACAAAGTTAGAGAAGGAATTGTCGGATAATACCCGTTCTTTAGCGTGATTTTCTCATGTATCTGAACTGAGGCTCCATCGGCTTTTAATCCATTGCGGCCATCAACAGTTATCCACCAGTCGTCATTCTCATAGGCTATGTGGGCATGTCTTCTTGAGACCATTTTTCCAGGTCCCAAATCGACATCCACGCTGCTGTCCTTTTCGCCCCTGCCGATTATGATCTGCGTTTCGTTCAGATAGTAGGTCCAATTCTGTCCTGCCAACTTGGCAAATGCTTGTTCTGGTGAGGAATAGCGTTGATTGGAGTGTGAATTGACGACGGAAATTTCGCGCTGTGGAAGAGACAGAGAGGATATGATTTGATTTAGTAAGTCTTCGTCGGTGAGTTCGTCAACAGGAACGAAGGCTTCAGAGTCGTCAGTTGGTGGTTCTGCGGCAGAAGAATGGCGATTCTACACGATTCGTCAGCAATCAAGATCATCTGAAGCATTTTAGAGCAATTACCTTTCGCTTTTTACCTCTGCTGGGAGAAGCATTACTAGCGGCGGATTGGAGGCCGTTACTTGAAGCAGCTTGCAGGACTTCATCCATGCGACTTCGTGTTCGGTGATGAGTTGGGGTCGTGGTTGCACTTGCAATACCGGTGCTGCCACGCTGAGCTGTGTTAGTCCCCATTGTGGTGAGCTGGGTAGATAAACGACTTAGCGGAAGAACGAGATGGCTGTGAAATACGACGCCAAAGTTGAGGTTACGGTGATGCAACGAAGTGGATGGTGATGGATATGCAAATGATGCAGTGATTGGATTCTGGTGTACTTTGATGTTATGAGGGATAGAATGATGGGTTTGTTGAGAGGCGGGCGGTTCTTGAGTTTTGATCAGTTGGTGTGGGTTGTTTCCATTGATGAACACAGAGACAGACAAACCACCAGCATAAAATGAAAAAGAAAAAAATCTTCTGCCAACCAGTCAACAAATCGACAGGCTTAGTCAACTTCAATATTGAAGATCATCCTATCAACTACTAACCTAACATCGTGAAGACAAGCTAACAATTCCTTCAGACTTAGCTTAGAACAATTTACTGTGGATTTGCAACTTGCAAGATACTTCTAAAAAGAAAATGTTGACGAATTTTGTCAACCGGTGTCGCTCTATTTACACTTCACGAACACCTGCTACATCGCGTGCTAAAAAGATCGTTGAAATTCTGACCAACCTGTCCGTTGCCATGCCAACATAAGCCATAAAAACCTTAAAGTCTCCTGACGGATCTGACATTTTTCCCCACCTGCAGCACCACTGAACGAGATTTTAAGGGGAATTCTAAACCATGAGAACATCGCGCACTACCTAGAGACCGGGACGTGCTGCAAGTTTAGTTGCAAGAAAACGTTTCTCAACAGGAACGAGATCGTTTGAGATGCGATCTGACCCGCCAGCCCGTTAAGTGGGATATCTGGGCCATATGTCCATTCGCATAACACAAGTACTACTGAAAGGATCTGGAGCATGATGAAGCAACTGGAAGTTCTTTTCAGTTCGGATGAATCCCTTTTGACTTGAAAGAGTTCTAGCCCAGTACCGATGACTTGATTGTGGATGCAGTGTGGTGTGAGTGGGTGCTGAGATCATGCAACACGCTTGGTGGTCCATTCAATACGACTCTCTCTTAGCAAAGCGTTAAGAGCTCTGTCACTCAGTCAAACGACATCAAGGCTGTTCTTCACACATGCAAGGCCGAAATTTCACCCGAAAATTAAAACTTAAATTTCGGTTCTCCGGAATCCTCCTTTCCACCGCCCGCAAGTGATCGGCATCCATATAAAGTATTAAAGATCCCGCATTAGCCCCTTCCGATCAGAACCAGTGATTCCACTTCCTGCTCGCATGTCCTCTCGACTTTCCCAACTCCTTTCTCACATCAATCCCTTTTCTTCCTCAGAATCCTCCTCTCCACAACATCCACCATGGTACCATCCTCTAAATCCAACTTACTTCCTCCCCCGCGCTGCATCAATTTATTCTACTGCACAAGCCGTTCAACATCGCACGGCTCAGGGGATCGATATCGCACGCACCTATGAAGAAGTTTCTTCTCGTGCGGCTGGGCTAGCGTACTTTTTAAGAGAAGAATTGCGATTGAAGAATGGTGATCGAGTTGCGATTGTAAGCCCTAACACGCCTATGTTCTTAGAAGCGTTGTTTGGAATTGCAGGTGCTGGTTGTGTGAGTTTGTGTATTAATTATAAGTTGACGGAGAAAGGTAGTTCATTGCGGGTGTATAGACCTGATTGTAGAGGTTTGTTGGATCCTAAGTTTTGCCAAAGCGGATGTTGTGCTGGTGGATAAAGAGTATGAGGGATTGTTGAAGGGGTATAAATGTAAAGTTATTATCGTGGACGACGATGTTGATGGACGGACTGGCATGTATGAAGATTGTGTGCGAGAGGGACAAGAAATTGACAGACTGAAGGGAGGAAAAGGATGGGATGATTTAGTGATTGACAATGTTGAAGAAACGGACACGATGGTATTGAATTGTACTTCAGGCACGACTTCGAATCCAAAAGTACAATTGACCCATTGACGAACGCTAAGAGTAGTGTGTGGAGACCACTTTCCGGGGAACTTATCTTGCTGCATTAACGAATATCATTGAATCAGGATTGAATTCAGTTTCCCCACTAGGACACGGAGTATGCAAGTACCTCTGGACATTGCCCATGTTTCACTGTGCAGGATGGACATTTCCCTGGAGTGTAACTGCGGTAGGTGGGGTCCATGTATGTCTCCGAAAAATCGACTACGGTGAAATCTGGCGATACCTCATCGAAGAAGGAGTAACTCATTACAACGCAGCACCAACTGTAAATCTAAACTTACTATCTCACCCTTCTGCACGGAAACTAGATCAAGCAGTTCGTGTAACTGTTGCCGCGTCAGCTCCGTCAGCTACCTTATTCGAGAAAATGACTGCACACAATTTGTTGCCTGTTCATGTTTATGGTCTGACAGAGGTTTATGGACCGTCCACGAAGAATTATTATCTCCCTTCTTTCAATGAATTACCTCATGAGAAGCGATGGAGTGCAATGGCTAGATGGCAAGGTCATGGGTTTCTTGGAACAAGAGAAGTGAGAGTTGTCAAACGAACTCCAAATACAAAAGAAGGCTGGATAGATGTTGAACGGAACGGCAAAGATGTAGGAGAAATCGTGTTTAGAGGGAATATTGTGATGAAAGGATATCTCAATAACCCAGAGGGGACTAAGAAAGCTTTTGAAGGCGGATGGTTTTGGTCTGGTGATTTAGCCGTTATTCAGCCTGGAGGACAAATTGAAATCGTAGACAGGGAGAAAGACATTATTATCTCTGGTACGTTTTTCAAATTACCTCGGAATGTTAACTTTAGGCGGCGAGAATATTTCAAGTTTAGCGGTTGAGGCTGCACTGTTGGAGAATCCGCTTATTCATGAGGTTGCGGTGATTCCTATTCCACATGAGAAATGGGGAGAACGACCTAAGGCCGTGGTTGTTTTGACTCCTGGGGAACCGTACAAGGAAGGCATTGAGGAAGAAATTCGAGCATGGGCAAAGGGAAGATTAGCAGGATGGCAAGTCCCAGATGTGGTTGAAATCGTGGAAGAATTGCCAAAGACTGCGACAGGAAAAGTCAAAAAGCATGTGTTAAAGGCAAAGAAGTAGATTTATATCCCGGCATTCTTTAGGTTGTGGAGCGTTGAGAGAATCTTGTATTTTTACTCTTGAATCTCGTGCCTGAATTTGGTTGTGATATGTTTTGATTTTCGCGCCGCATTGCACAGACCGCTTTACTACGAACCACTAGGGAACGAGAATTCTTTGACAAACACAACGTCCGAGCGACCGATGGAACAACAGCTAATATACAATCCTTCTTCCTCCCCGATTCATACAATTCTCCCCTCCTTCAACGTCATCTCCTCTCCTATGTGTGCATTCGTTTTTTGGTGAGGAGCGGTTCTTCCGAAACAAGGTTTGACGGCAAAACATAAGCTTTCCGGCTTGCATTTACCCTCGCCTTATCCCGAAAAGTCGCAAGGTTCATCAACACATTACCGAGGCTTGCGTAGTCTGTACTGAATATAAGCCAGTCTGTCGCAGCCCACGCGGCTTCGACGCTCTCATTGTGAAAAGAGCTCGAGCACAAAGGAATGAGAGGAATGTCTATCGTTGGACCCCAGGAACTGCCTGGATTACCGTCTCAAGCGCTAATCAAAGGCTTTAACGAAAGTGCGAATGAACTATTCCATCAGTGCAAGTATCTTGAGGCTATAGCAGAATATAATCGAGCTTTGGGTATTTGTTCTTTAGAAAATGATGTTGATCTTAGAGTTCGCTCCCTCGGAGCCGTTGATTCTATGGAATCGTTCTGCTGCCTATGTTTTGCTTGGCAAATATCGTATGTTCTAGCATGATTGGTTGTAACTGTAGATGAGGCATTACGAGATATCACGCAAGTGGCTAGAACTCTTCCTCCTTCCAAACTCATCTTCTTCCGTTTGGCAGGAATCCAAACCCTTGCCCATGAACCTCATAAAGCTCTCTCTACCCTTCGCCGTCTTGATTCTACCACAGAAGTCGTGGCTGCAAGAGACTTGGCTACTCTCATCATCCAAGCAGAAGACTCATTAAGTGAAGGAGCATGTTACAATCCCGAATTTGCGGTTGTAGCAATGTCAGTAGCAGAATTGAAAATACGAGTTCCGTTGCCTAAGGAATGGACTCTCATTCGAGTGAGAGCAAAATTTGAAACGGACGACTTACCAGGTGCTGAAGAGGCTTTGGCCAAGGTACCAACCGATCAAGTCGATGTGGAAATTCTTCTTTGGAAAGGCAAGGCAAGATTGTTCAGGGACAAGTATCTCGACGCGGGGGATCTATTTAAGGTACAATCTCTCGATTTGGAAATCGTTAATCTAGGCTGCGACAAATTTAGACCCTGATTGTCGAGATGCAGTTACCTATCTGGAATTGGCTGTTGCCTTTCAAGCCAAGTTCGCTGCCAATGTGGACGCATTTGGATTTGGTGATAAGAACAAAGCAGTCAGAGTCCTCAGCGAAGCCCTCCAAACAAGCCTATCACATCCACCGACGAAAGCAAAATATCTCTGTTACAGGGCGGCCTGTCTTATTTCAGTATATCTTTCTGTGAATGGAGCTAATTTTTAGTTGGGTTATCTTACAGCCGCTCAATTGGATTGTGAATCGGCACTGTATCATGTACCAAATTTGGATCGTGCAAAGAGAATCCAACAACAAGCTGATGAACAACTTGCCGCCAATGATCTCGCAGTCCGCAAAGATTACTACCAAATCCTGGGACTAGAAAGAGGAAATTTAAGCGACGAAGAAATTAGACGAGCTTGCAAGGAACAAATGGCCAAGTATCAGCCCGACAGAGTTGGCAATACAGACCGAGCTCGTCTTATTTTGGGGGATATTCAGGCTGTATAACTCCCTTTGGAAATGAAGTGCTAAATTTAGGCCTATCAAACTTTAAGTGACCCAGCCAAGAAAAAGGATTATGATTCAGGGTATGAACGTGCAAGGAGGTCTTCGTTCAATATTGTCGTAACTTCGTAACTAGGCAAATACGTAGGTAGTTCCATGCAATGCACCACATAAATTAAACTTTCAACGGTCATCTGAACGCACGGAAACGCACGGACACGGATCAAGTTCATTTCCCTCGCAAATTACATCTCATTAAACACACGTGAGATCTCTAATTTCGATATCTAATTTCCCCCATCCCATGAGGGATCAGATGCAGTATACACAAATGCTACAAATACATACATACATTTTATACACCGACAAACTACTCTTACAAAATGTACCCCTTTACAGATTCACCTTCTTTCGCCCGCTTTCCTCATGTGACCTTCAGAAGATGCAATTTCCTTTGTCGATGCAGCTCTATAGATGCTCTGTAAATCGACTAGAACCTCTCGGTCCAGGTCCACTACCTCCATGAATTACTTCCGCGGCAGCTGCTCCGGGAGGTCGTCTCATGACAACCGGTGTCGCGCCACTCAGTCCTGTATCCAATCTCTGTCCACTAATTACTGTAAATCCTTGCTCAGACATCCCTCCTCCATCATCCCATCTTTCAGAGAGTAAGCCTTGTGCCGGAGTAGTGGGTCTCGGAGTGATTTTCTTTCTTCGATAGACAAAGACAAGTGCGGCTAAGGTAGCTAATAGAGCCAATCCTCCGATTGAACCAACGACAGCAGGGACGACGGTGACTGCCGCAGATTTGGTTGTAGCGGCAACAGATGAACTTGTTGTGACCCCTGGAACGGGAGCCGAGTTACTGGGTAGAGGGGTAGGTATGAAGACAACGCCTGAAGAACTTGAGATGGAAGAGGCAGATGGCACAAAAGACGTCAGGAATGTAGATCCGCTTTCGCTTGGTAGTAGAAGTGATGAAGAACTCCATTCTGAAGTAGCACTGCCACTGGTCCATGTCCATGACAACTCTGATGCCGTATTCGCCGAGGCCGTGTTGAAGAGAAGTGAACTTGCTGTAGGTACCTCTGAA
>Ga0335073_10002869_pt1 | contig 23763 bp, 22 predicted proteins | sample Lox_Sample_22_FD_207093 | JGI IMG/M metagenome (GOLD analysis project Ga0335073, IMG submission 207093) | Soil microbial communities from Loxahatchee National Wildlife Refuge, Florida, United States - Lox_Sample_2.2 | ecosystem: Environmental > Terrestrial > Soil > Wetlands | place: USA... | reverse complement strand
GCAAGGACTTCGGCCGCTAGGTTCATACATACCTGCCCGTTAAACTTTCAGCAGTTTTCACGCCAGCGCTGATGATGATTCCTCAGACTCGCTCGCCGCGTTTCTTGAGCGTTGGCACCCAGCCCTGAGTGAAAAAACTCATGCTCGCTGCGAACCGACGGTCAGCGGATTCGACTCAGTGCGTGAAGCGTAGCGCTCTCGCCGGCGGAGATCATGCGATCGATCGCCTTGGACCCGGGCCAGTATCCGGCGAATGGAATGCGCGGATGGATCAGCAGGTCGGTATGCGAAAGAGCGGAGCGGTAATGCCTGGGATAAGCATGACCGGCGCGCGGGTGAATCGGGCTGATCCCGGCGCTCCGCAAAAACGAGCTGACCTCCCACACGTCCGATCCGACAATGAGATCCGCGCCCATAACCCGGCAGGCTTCCGAGGGCAGCACGCAGGCGATTCCGCCGTCTTTAAGCAGCCTTCCTTCGCGCCTTACCGGCCGGCGGATGACGCGCATGGCGCAACTGGCGCTGATCGCGGTGGCCAGTTCGCCTTTCGCCAGGATCACAGGCTGCCGGCGAGGAAGCTCGGTGGCGATCGCCGCAAACGGCAGCTTCAGATCGGGGAAACGGGCTGGCAGGTGCCGGGAGCAGAAGCGTCTTAGCGTGTCCCCGTGCAGCAGCTTCGGCCAGAAAACGGAGCGGGCCAGTGATGCCATCTCGCGCCAGTCCATTCCCGCCGCAAGCATGGCTCCGATCAGGCTTCCGGCACTGGTTCCAGCGACAAATGCCGGCCGGATGCCGGCTTCGGAGAGAACTTTAATCACGCCGATGTGCGCCAGTGCGCGGACCGAACCACCGCTCAATGCTAATCCGATACGATGGGTGCGAAGTGGATGCAGCCCGCTCACCATCTACCAGTATACGGGGTGACTTCGACGCCCGGCGCCGGTTGGCCGCGGAATTCGCCCGTGTAGCGGCCCTGCACCCGCAGTCGGCAATGATTTCTTCGCCCATGTTCCACAAGGTCGGCAGAAATCGGCTGACGCGAACGATCGATGCCGTGCTGGTCTTCATCCGAAAACATGTGCCGCCGCTACACCGGATCGGCATCCGATGTCTGGCCGGCTGTTTGTACGTGTACATACGGGCGGTCGCGGCGACCGCGAGAATGATCGCGGCAGGCGCTTATCAATGGCCGGACGTCCCGCTCGGCTCGGTGCTCGCCTTTTGGCACGGGAGCGCTCCTTCATTGCTGGTGGCGGCCGCCGCGCGCAAACCGCCGGTCCCGGTGATCCTGATGGTTTCCCGCGATCCTCGCGGCGATTGCGTAGCTCTTCTGTGCCACTGGCTCGGCTTCGAAACCGTCCGGGGCGATGCGGAGCATGGCGGCTGGAGCGCTCTCATCGAGATCGCCAACGCCGTGAACCATGGTGCGATCGCGCTGATCGCGCCGGATGGCGGCGGTCCACCCTGTGTCGCCAGAGCCGGCGTTGCGATCCTGGCGTCGGCGGCCAAGGCGCCGCTCATTCCGGTCGGCGCGACTTGCTGGCCCTCGATCCTGGAACGCCGTAAATGGGATGCGCAGCGCAACCCGCTACCGTATGCCCGCATCGCGATTGTATGCGGGGAACCGCTCTATTTTCCGCGATTTGAAGATGCCGCCGCGATTGAAGGTTCGCGCGCCGAGCTTCAGCAGGCGCTTGATCGCGCTTCTCATCAATCGGTAAGTCAGGCCTGACTTACTCGCCGGCTTGCATTGTTCATTAGAGGACGAGACACATATCGCAAATCCGGTTACTTTGAGAATAGAGATGCCTGATACTCTATTGATTCGCTGCCCCTCCTGTCGCGCTTTGAACCGCATCCCGCAACAGAAGATCGTCGATGGTCTCGATCCCGTTTGCGGCCGTTGCAAGACTCCCGTTCCCGTCCGCCAGCCGGTCGCCGTCAATGATTCGACCTTCGCCAGTGAGGTGGAACAGTCTGAAATTCCCGTGCTCGTCGATATGTGGGCCGAATGGTGCGGGCCGTGCCGCTATCTGGCTCCCGTGGTCGATCAGATCGCCCGCGAATTCGCGGGGCGTTTGCGCGTGGCCAAACTCAACGTCGATGAAAGCCCGGCGACCGCGTCGCGCTTCCAGATTCGCGGCATTCCCGCGCTTCTCGTGTTCAAGAACGGCCGCGAAGTCGAGCGCATCGTCGGCGCGCAGCCCAAAGCAGCCATTCTCCAGCGCCTGGAGCCGCTGCTTCACGCCAAATCGAACATCACTTGATCCACGTAACACCAGAACCACTCCTCGCCCGGCTCATACGACTGGACGATCGGATGCTGCGTCGCGTGAAAATGTTTGGTCGCGTGTTTATTCTTCGACGAATCGCAGCAGCCCACGTGCCCGCAGATCCGGCACAGGCGCAGGTGGACCCAGGTATCGCCCATTTTGAGACATTCTTCGCAGCCGCGCGCGCTGGGCGTCACGTCGCGAATCTGGTTCACGTGATGACATTGCTTCATATGTTCATTTGACCGCGTAATCGAGCCGGGGTTTCGCATCCGGCGGGATCCGCGTGGTCCACTTGCGCCCGGCCAGCCGTTTTTCGAACGCTTCATGAGCCGCCGCCACTTCATCCGGATTTTCGAACAGCTCCACTCCGGCCAGCGCCAGCGTCCGCGCCGCGACCACCATCCCTTTTCTTCCGATGCTCGATCCGGCGCACGCCGCCGCCTGCCAGGTGTGCGCGCTCACGCCGGGGACGAACGTCGCCGCCACAAACTGTGCCGTCGGCACCACCCAGCTCACATCGCCCGCGTCGGTCGACGCCACTCCCGAAGGTTCCGATTTATTCGTGATCACTTTGTCCGGTCCCGGCGACCGCACCGGCCCCGTCAGCGTCTTTTGCAGCTCGTCGGCGAATTGTTTTTCTTGCGGCGTGTAGGTGTATCCGCCCGCCTTCTGCATCGCCCGGGATAAAACCTCGGACAGCGCGTCGTTCGGCAGAACGTTCGCGTAATTAGTCCCCTGCTCGAACTCCATCCGCGTTCCCGAGGCCATCGCACCGGCGCGAGCGCAGGCCATGATCCGCTCCCAAATCCCGTCGAGCACCTGCGCATCCGGATTGCGAGCCACCAGCTCCACGTCCGCGAACGCCGGCACAATGTTCACCGCCTGCCCGCCGTTCCGGATGATGTAGTGAATCCGCGTTTCCTGCGGAACGTGCTCCCGCATAAACTCGACGGACATCAGGAAGATCATCGCGCCATCGAGCGCGCTCCGTCCTTTATCCGGCGCGGCCGCCGCGTGCGAGGCAATGCCGTAAAAACGGAATCGCCCGCCATTGTTTGCAAGCGACGATCCCAGATTCACCCGGTTCGCATCCGCCGGATGCCATGCCAGCACCGCGTCCACGTCGCTGAACAATCCCGCGTGCAGCATGTAAATCTTGCCGCCGCCGCCTTCTTCCGCGGGCGTCCCGTAATAGCGAATCGTCCCCTTCAGTCCGCGCGCCTGCATCTCCTCTTTAATGGCGACCACCGCCAGCGCCGACGCCGATCCCAGCAGGTTGTGCCCGCATCCATGCCCCGGCTCGCCCGCCTCCACCGGATCGAGCTTCGGCTCCACTTTCTGCGACAATCCCGGCAGCGCATCGAACTCGCCCAGAATCGCGATCACCGGCTTTCCGCTCCCGTAGGTCGCCGTAAACGCCGTCGCCATTCCCGCGAGCCCCGCCTTCACGTCGAATCCGTTATCCCGCAGTTGCTGTTGAAGCAGCGCCGAGCTTTTCGTTTCGTGAAAACCAAGCTCCGGATGCTGCCAGATTTCGAGCGAAACCTCGCCGAATTGAGCCGCATGGGCGTCCACTCTCGCCAGCACGTCGTCGGCGGCGGCCAAAGTCCCGGCAGTTAGAATACAAATTAAAAATGTCCCGAATCGCATTCGCCCAGCATACCGCAGAACTTCTTGCCTGCCGGCTGCGTATACTTTTTGAGGGGACTAGCAGGGTGCTGAAAAGGGGAAAGGGTAGTCTCCGTTTTTCAGCACCCTGCTAGGGAGGAAACAATGCAACAGCATGTGAAGATCCTCGCCATACTGCACATTGTTCTGGGTGCGCTGGGAATTTTGGCCGGGCTGATCGCGCTGGCGGTGCTTGGCGGTCTGGCGGCCCTCGCCAACATGGGCCACGCGGATTTCGCGGAAGGCGGCTTTCTCGGCCTGATCGGGGTGCTCGCGTTTCTCGTGCTGCTGTGCTTTTCCGTTCCCGGCCTGATCGCCGGCATCGGACTGCTCAACTATCAGCCCTGGGCGCGCATTCTGACCATTATTATCTCCGCGCTCGAACTTCCGGCGTTTCCGCTACACACCGCGCTCGGGATCTATGGCTTATGGGTGCTCTTATCGAACGAAGGCGCCGCGCTGTTCATGCGATCCGGACAGCAGGGCGCCGGGACGCCGATTGCGCGTTAGGCTCCCGGCCCTGCTATGATTCGAGCAGATGGCCAACATGAGCTTCACCGCCGTGTACATGCGAGTCCCGCAAGGCTATGTCGCCTTTGTTGAGGAGCTCCCCGGCGCGAACACGCAAGGTGAGACTCTGGCCGAGGCGCGCGCGAATTTGGGAGAAGCGGTCACACTGGTCCTCGAAGCCAACCGTGAGCTGTCGGAGCATTCGATCGAGGGCGCCGAGGTCATTCGCGAGACCCTTGTTGTCCCCGCACGATTTACGTGAACCGAAAAGCGGGCGGCAGGAGAGTCGTATACGTTTTTACCGCCGTACTATCGCCCGGGTCGGTCCACCCGCTACTTTCCCGAATTCTTCCGCCGCACTAACCTCTTCCACGACGTCCGCTCCATCGTCGGCGGACGGAACGCCTGCTCGATCAGCTCCGCCTGCTCCTCGACGTGCCGCTTCAGCGATCCCGGCGCCGTGCTCGCGCTTTCCGGACGGCCCGCGTAGCCGAGCACCCGGTGCTGCGCCTGGATCATCGGCTGAATCCATCCGCGCACGAACGCCCAGGCGCCCATATTGCGCGGCTCTTCCTGCACCCACACCACTTCACCCGCCGCCGGATACTTCGCCAGCGCCTGCGCGAACTCCGTCTGTGGAAACGGGTATAGCTGCTCGATGCGAACGATCGCGGTATCGGTCAATTTGCGCCCATCGCGCGCCGCTTCGAGCTCGTAATAAATTTTCCCGCTGCAAACGATAATTTTCTTCACCGCCGCGGCATCCGCAATCGAGGCGTCGTCGAGCAGCGGCCGGAACACTCCATCGGTCAACTCGCCCACCGTCGAAACCACCTTGGGATGCCGCAACAAACTCTTCGGCGTGGCGATAATCAGCGGTTTTCTCAACCCCCGCCGATCCGGTCCGCCGAGCATCTGTCTGCGCAGCAGATGAAAATACTGCGCCGGCGTGGTGCAGTTCGCCACACGCATGTTATTGTCCGCGCAAAGCTGCAAAAATCGCTCCAGCCGCGCCGAGGAATGCTCCGGACCTTGCCCCTCCTGACCGTGCGGCAGCAATAAAACCAACCCGCTCGGCTGTCCCCACTTCGATTCCGCGGCGGCGATGAACTGATCGATGATCACCTGCCCGCCATTGGCAAAATCGCCGAACTGACCTTCCCACAAAACCAGTGTCACCGGATCGGCCACGCTATATCCGAACTCGAAGCCCATCACGGCGAACTCGGAAAGCGGGCTGCTGTAAACGTCAAACCGCGCCTGCTCCGGCGATAAATGCTGCAACGGCACCCACACGCGATCCGTTTCCGCATCGTGATATTCCACGTGCCGCTGGCTGAACGTTCCGCGGCCACTGTCCTCCCCGCTCAGCCGCACCGGCGTTCCTTCCAGAACCAGACTGCCGAACGCCAGCACTTCCGCCAGCGCCCAATCCACCTGCGCATCGGGAGCGCGAAAACTTTCCCGGCGTTTTTTCACGAATCCGGTCAATTTCGCATGCAGATGAAAATCCGCGGGAAACGACGTCGCGCCACCGACGATCCGGTCCAGCAATTCCCGGCTCACCGGACCCGGCGGATGATCCATCGGAATCCCCGCGGCCGGCACCGCGCTTAACTCCTGAAGCTCGTACGTTTCTTTGTGCCTTTGCGCCTGGTCGTAAATTTCGTACAGCTGTTTCCTTTGCGCCTCGCGGAAATTCTTCGCCTCATCGGGCGAAATTAATCCTTCATTCGCCAGCCGTTCCGCATACTGCTCCGTCACCGGCTTCTGCGCGCGGATCTTGCGATACAGAATCGGCTGCGTATAACTCGGATCGTCGGCTTCGTTGTGCCCGTATTTGCGATAGCACACCATGTCGATCACGACGTCTTTATGAAACCGCTGCCGGTAATCGTAGCTGAGCTGCATGGCGCGCACGCACATCTCCGGATCGTCTCCGTTCACGTGAAACACCGGAGCCTGAAACGCCAGCGCGACATCGCTGCAATAGGTCGATGACCGTCCCTGCTCCGGATTCGTGGTGAACCCGATCTGATTATTCACCACCAGGTGCACCGTTCCGCCGGTGTCATAACCGGGAACCTGCGAAAGATTCATCGTTTCCGCGACAATCCCTTGCCCCGCCATCGCCGCGTCGCCGTGGATCAGCAGAGGAATCACCCGCTCGCGGTGTTCATCGCCCAAGCGGTCCTGCTTGGGCCGCGTCAATCCCTCGGCCACCGGATTCACGGCTTCCAGATGACTCGGATTAAACGCCACGGTCACCGTCACGCCCTTGCCCGTCGAAGTCTTGCGCACGCCCGTCGCGCCCAGGTGATATTTGACATCGCCCTGGCCTTCGATCGATTCATCCGATTCGCCCTCGAACTCGGAAAAAAGCTGCACCATGCTTTTTCCGACGACATTCACCAGCGTGCTCAAGCGCCCGCGATGGGACATGCCGATGACGCATTCCTGCGCGCCCGACGCCGCCATCCGCTCCAGCAGTTCGCCGATCATGGCGATCATCGATTCGCCGCCTTCGAGCGAAAATCGCTTGTGCCCTTTGAAGCGGTGATCCAAAAACAATTCGAAGCCTTCCGCCTCGACGATATCCTTCAAAATCCGCCGCCGCGTCGCGGCATCGAGCGGCCATTGGTTCAACGACGGCTCCATGCGCTGTTCCAGCCAGTGCCGCTCCTCGGGATTGTCGATGTGCATATACTGCACGCCCATTTTTCCCGCGTAAGTGGCGCGCAGCCGGTCATTCAACGCGCGCAGCGTCATCACGCCGAAGCTGCCGGCATGAAAGGTCCGATCCAGATCCCAGATGGTCAGCCCGTGCGCCGACGGCTCCAGATCGGGGTGCGGCGGACGTTTGGAACCCAACGGATCCAGGTCCGCTTCCAGGTGCCCGCGCTCGCGCCACGCCTGCATGAAGCGCGCCACCGCGGCCTGCTTCACCGGATCGGCATTGATCACCGGCGCCGTCGCCTGATCGGCTTCCCAGCGCACCGGCTTCTGCGAAATTCCCAGGTCGCGGAAAATGTTGCCGTAGAAATCGTCGTCGCCTTCAAGCAGCGCCTGCAAACGCCCCAGGAACGCCCCCGATTCCGCGCCCTGAATCACCCGATGATCGTAGGTGCAGGTCACCGTCATCACTTTTCCCAGCCCCAGCGAAATGCGCATGTCCTCCGGCATCCCGCGATACTCCGGCGGATAATCGATCGCGCCCGTCGCGAGGATGGCGCCTTGCCCCGGCATCAGCCGCGGATTCGATCCCATGGTTCCGACCGTTCCCGGATTGGTCAGCGAAATCGTGGTGCCCTCAAAATCCGTCACGGCCACTTTATTCTCACGAGTGCGCGCAATCAGATCGTCATACGCCGCCATGAATTCAGAAAAATTCATGGCTTGCACGTTTTTAAGATTGGGAACTTTGAGCGATCGCGCGCCATCTTTCCCCGCCACATCCACGGCGACCCCCAGATTCACGTGGTCACGCGTGATGCGATACGCTTCCTCGCCGTTTTCCGAAAACGCCTGATTGAGCGCCGGCACTTTCTCGAGCGCCTTGACGATCGCCCACGCGATCAGGTGCGTGTAAGAAATTTTTCGATACTGATTAATGGCGCGCCGGTTCTCTTCAAGCACCTTCACCGGCAGCACGCGCTGGCTGGTGGCCACGGGAATCGCCAGGCTCGCCGTCATGTTTTCGGCGATGCGCAGCGCCGGCCCGCGCAGCGGAACCAATTGATCGCCCGCGGCAACCGGCGGAGCCGCAGCCGTCCGCACCGGGGCCGGCGCGGGACTCGGCGCGGTTCCGTTCGCGCCATTCGTTTCGAACACGTTCTTCCAGCCCGGATCGACGGCCTGCCGGTCGCGCCGGTACTGGTCGTACAACTCGTCTTCAAGCCAACTGTTTACCGTTGGCGCAGGATTTTCCGCCATGAAATACCATTTTAGCTGATGGTCCGCTTGCTCATTTTCTCCGATATTCACAACGACGGCCGCTCGCTGGAGCAATTGATGAAAACCGAGGCCGATTATTATTTCTGCGCCGGCGACCTGGTAAGCTGGGGCCGCGGCCTGGATAAAATGGGCGAAATTTTGGAGCGCCGCGCCGGCCGCGTCTACGTGTTGCCCGGCAATCACGAAACCGAGCGCGACATCGCCCAATTCTGCGAGCGCCACGGTTTTCAAAATTTCCACGGAGCGACGCTCAACGTGGACGGCGCCCACCTCGCCGGCCTCGGCTATTCGAGTCCCACGCCTTTCGATACGCCGGGCGAATACAGCGAAGAAGAAATTGCCGGGCGCCTGGCAAAATTCGCCGCTTTAAAACCGCTGATTCTGATCTGCCACGCGCCGCCGCTCGACACCGCGCTCGACCGCGTGCATGAAGGATTGCACGCCGGCAGCCGCGCGGTGCGAGAATTCATCGAAAAATATCAGCCCGAATATTTTTTCTGTGGACACATCCATGAAGCCGAAGGCGCCGCCATTCAGATGGGCGCCACGCTAGCGCGAAACGTCGGCAAACGCGGATACTTGCTGGAAATAAAGTAAGGCGCTCAGCCGGCAAAATTCGAAAGTGGTAAACTGAAATTCTCCGGAGCATCATCTGTGGATCGACGTACTCGTAAAGACCTCAAAAGCGATAAGTTCGCGCTGGAAGTCCAGCATGGCTTCGAATTCATCACGGACCATAAGCAAGAAGCGATCCGCTACGGCTCGATCGCGCTGGCGGCGCTGCTGATCGTCGGCGGCATCTACCTTTATGTGCGCCATCAGGCGGCCGCCCGGCAGGATGCGCTGGCCCAGGCGCTGCGCATCGACGCCGCCACGGTAGGAAATAAGGCGGTGCAGGAAGTGCAGGTCGGCGCCATGCATTTCAACACCGACGCGGAAAAGAACGCCGCGCTCACCAAGGCCATGACCGATGTCGCCGTTAAATACAGCGGCACCGACGAGGCTGCGACCGCGGAGTTTTATCTCGCCTCCAATGCCGTCGATAAAGGCAACCTGACCGAAGCGGAAAAGCGGTTTAAGGAGATTGTCGATCACGCGCCGGCCGCCTACGCCGCGCTGGCCAAGCTTTCCCTTTCCCGCGTTTACGAATCCGAGGGCAAGGACGATCAGGCGCAGAAACTTTTACAGGACCTGATCGCGCATCCCACCGTGACCGTTTCCAAAGGCGAAGCGCAGCTTCGGCTGGCGGCGTTGATCGGGCGCAAGAATCCCGACGAAGCGCGCAAAATGCTGGAAGCGATGCGTACGGATCGCACCGCCATCAGCCGCGCCGCGGTGCAGGAACTGGGCAATCTCGCGACGCGCTAAGGGCGTGCTCGAACCCGCGCTGGCGCATCTTCGCTTTCCGGTGGAATGCGGGCGCGGACGCCGTTACCCGGAACCTCCGCATCCCTACCGCAACGAATTTCAGCGGGACCGCGACCGCGTGGTTCACGCCCGCGCCTTTCGCCGTCTGGAAAATAAAACCCAAGTCTTCACGCCCGGCCTTTCCGATCATTTCCGCAATCGCCTGACCCATACCATCGAGGTTTCGCAGATCGCCCGCACCGCCGCGCGCGTTCTGGCTCTCGATGAAGATTTGACCGAAGCCCTGGCCCTCGCCCACGACATCGGCCATCCGCCGTTCGGCCACGCGGGCGAAGCGGAGCTGGACCGCCGCATGCGCCGCTTCGGCTCGCGTTTCGATCACAATCTGCACGCCCTGCGCATCGTCGAAAAATTCGAAAGCAGCTACGCACGTTTCCCGGGGCTGAATCTGACGTTTGAGGTGCGCGAAGGGATCGTCAAGCATTCGCGTGATTTTTCGCAAGGCGAATTTCCCGAGCTGGACGAGTATCTTCCCGGCCTGCGCCCGCCGCTGGAGGCGCAGCTGATCGATCTGTGCGACGAGATCGCCTACAACATCGCGGATCTGGACGACGGCTACGTCGCGGAGCTGGTGCCGATCGAAGCAGCGCGGCGATCCGTGCACCAATTCCGCGAGCTGGACGAACTCGCCGCAATGCAGTTTCCCGGCGCGCCGGAACGGGTGCGGATGCACGAAATCGGCCGCGCATTGATGGATTGGCTGATCTCCGGATTCATTGCAGCCACCGCGGAGGCCGCCCGCGGGCTGAGCGGCGTGGATGAGGTGCGCGCGCATCCGCGGCGTGTGGCGCGGTTCACCGAAGAAACCGCCGCGGGCAGCGCGCAGCTTAAAAAATTACTGCGGGCGACGGTGTATGAATCGGAATCGCTGGCGGCGGCGCGGGTGAAATCGGTGGCGCTGCTCGGCGCCTTGTTCGACGCCCTGCTCGAACACCCGGAGATGATGCCGCAAAATTACCGGGAAGAGTCGGCAAACGAGCCGCGGCATGTGCAAGTCTGCGATTACGTGGCTGGAATGACGGACCGTTTCGTGCTCAAAATGTGCCAGAAAATGAAAATCGCGTAGTGTCTGAAATCTGCGTTGATTTGCAACGCGCCCCCCCGCCATGATGGCGGGGCTATAGCGCGCGTTACAGCCCCGCCAGTAATGGCGGGGGCTCTCCCATTTTTAGCGGTCAACGCAGATTTCAGACACTACCGAAAATCGCGTAGTTGGCGGAAACGGCTATGATTGGTCCAGTGCGTGGATTTTCAACGCTCGCCGCATTTCTGACGTTGACCGCTGGCGCGTCCGCGCAGAGCCGCCCCAAATTCGACGTCGCTTCGATTAAACCCGCCGCTCCCGGCGCACGCTTCATGTCGATTCGCCCCATGCCCGGCGGCCGGTTCAGCGCCACCAACATGAGCCTGAAGCTGCTGATCGAGACCGCATACGGCCTTCAGGATTTCCAGATCTCCGGCGGGCAGGGATGGGTCGACGACGCGCACTACGACATTGAAGCCAAGCCCGATTCGCCGGTGAATTCGAACGAGTGGAAGGAGATGCTCAAGAATCTTCTGGCCGACCGTTTCGAGCTCGCTTTCCATCACGAAACCAAGGAACTTCCCGCTTACGCATTGGTGCTGGCGAGAAAGGACGGCAAGCTGGGTCCGGGGATGGTCGAAGCGAAGGAAGGTGGCTGCACCGTGCGGGACCCGTCGAAACCGCCCGCGCCGCCAGGTCCTGGCCAGCCGCCGGGGTGCGGCAGGCGGACGATGGGACTCTCGCAATTGACCACCATTGCAACCACCGTCGCCGACCTCGCGCCGATGTTGTCGCGATCCGTCGGACGCAAGGTGATCGATAAGACTGGCTTGACCGGGAAATACGACATCACGCTGAAGTTCACGCCCGATGAAAATCAGCTGGCGATGATGGCGATGCCAGGGACGCCGCCGCCTCCGGCGCCGCCCGACGCGTCCGGTCCGTCGTTATTCACCGCGCTTCAGGAGCAGCTCGGATTGAAGCTCGAGCCGCAGAAAGCGCCGGTGGAGATTTTCGTCATTGACCGGGCCGGGAAACCCTCGGAAAATTGATTTTCGCTTTGCCGCTAAACACTTTCGCCAAATCCGCCAAAGCGAGCCTTCGCCGCATTCTCCTCGCCGATAAGCCGCCGCAGGCGCAGGCTGCCAGTTACGAGCGCTTCGCGATTCCTTATTCGTTCAAGCCGCGGCTCAGCGTTGCGGAAGCGGTGGTGTTCGCATCTTCGGCTTTGCTGCAAATCCTGCTCAGCTCCCTGCTGTTTGCGGTCTGCGGAACTTACGCTGTGGTGTTCTGGCAGACCATCCACAACATTTTTTTGCGGCTGCTGGCGGTGCTGGCGGCCGGTATCACCTTTCTGATCCTGTTTCCCCTTCTTCTGATCGCGATCCGAGCGCTCCAGCGGCTCCTCATCCGGCAATCGTAAGCCAACGTATTGTCGAAAAAATACCGTTTCGGTAATCAAAATGAAACGTCGGCGTCGTAGACTCAAGATTTCTCGCGGAGAGGATCAATGGAACTTTTCGGGCAAACGGTAACGATCGGAAGCGGCATGTTTTTGCTGCTGGCTCTGGGGCTGGCCCTGAGTTTCGAATTTGTGAACGGGTTTCACGACACCGCAAATGCGGTTGCAACCGTAATCTACACCCATAGCCTGAAGCCGATGGTGGCGGTGGTCTGGTCCGGCTGCTGGAACCTGATCGGCGTGCTGACTTCCAGCGGCGCGGTCGCCTTCGGAGTGTTGGCGCTTCTGCCGGTGGAGCTGGTGCTGAACGTCGGCTCCGGCGCCGGGTTCGCCATGGTGTTCGCGCTGCTGATTTCCGCCATCATCTGGAACCTGGGCACCTGGTATCTGGGCCTGCCGGCATCGAGCTCGCATACGCTGGTGGGTTCGATCATGGGCGTCGGCCTGGCGAACTCCTGGCTGTCGGGAGCGCACGAATTCGGCGAGGGCATCAACTGGGCCAAAGCCTCCGACGTCGGAATGTCGCTGCTGGTGTCGCCGATCGTGGGCTTCGTCTGCGCCGCGCTGCTTCTGCTGCTGATGAAGGCGGTGGTCCATCGCAAGGATCTGTACATGGCTCCGGATAAGGAAAAAACTCCACCGCTGTGGATTCGCGGACTGTTGATCCTGACCTGCACCGGGGTCAGCTTCGCGCACGGCTCGAACGACGGGCAAAAGGGCATGGGCCTGATCATGCTGATCCTGGTGGGGATTCTGCCGCTGACCTTCGCCGTCGATTTGGGCACCAGTCCCGACTCCATCACCTCGCTGGCGGCGACGACCCAGACGATTTCGTTTCAGATGGACCGTCATTCGCCTGGCGCGGCCATGGGCGGCGGCGAGATCGCGGCGTCCGAGCTGTCGTCTTATCTGAAGACCACCGGCAAATTGACCGATCGGACTTTCGCCGCGGTGGGAACCAAGTGCCGCGAGATCGCCGATCTGCTGAACGGAAAAACGAGCCTGGCGCAACTGAGCGCGGCCCAGCGCCGGACCCTCCGCAGCGATCTGTACCTGACCTCGGAAGGCCTGGGAAAACTGATCCATCAGAAACAGATCACCGATCCGCAGGAGCTGCAATCGGCCGGCGATCTGAAGAAGAACATGGATCACGTCACCAAATTTATTCCGGTGTGGGTGAAGTTCGCCGTGGCCATTGCGCTGGGGCTCGGCACGATGATCGGGTGGAAGCGGATCGTGGTCACGGTGGGTGAAAAAATCGGTAAGGAGCACCTGACCTACGCGCAGGGCGCGTCGGCCGAGCTGGTGGCGATGGCCACCATCCTGGCGGCGGATCGCATGGGACTGCCGGTCAGCACCACCCACGTGCTTTCGTCGGGAATCGCCGGCACGATGGCCGCGAACCGGTCGGGTTTGCAGATGGACACGCTGCGGAATCTGCTGCTGGCGTGGGTGCTGACGCTGCCGGTTTGTGTGCTGCTCGGCGCGGGAATTTTCGCCTTCGGATTGAATGTGCTGCTCCGCTTCGGAGTGCATTAAATCCAAACGGGTTGGTGGGGCAGGCCCGCGGCCTGCGGCGGGCGCGCCGCCCGCCTCTTCTTAAGCCGGCCCGGCCGGGGGACCGCTCGCTAAATGCGCAAAATCCGGATCGACCCGTTCGACGTCCCCAGGTCAAGCAGCGGTCCGCCCGAGCCGATGCTCCCCTCCAGCCGGTGCTTCGAGATCACGCCGTGTGCGGTCACGTCGAAGTCGCTGCTGATCGACGAATTGGAGGTGTGCGCCCGCAGCGTCGCGTTGGCCGAGGCCGGCAGCCGCACCACAATCGATGAATTGGACGTGTCCGCGTGCACCTCCCGCACCGCGTCCATGGTCAGGTCGATGTGGCCGTTCGAGCTTTCCAGGCGCACCGGTTTCGCATCCGCATCCATCACCCGCGCCGTGATGCTGCCGTTGGTGGTATTCGCCTCGAACCCGCCTTTGCGCACATCGGCGCGGATCGCGCCGTTGGAAGTGCGCAGCGTGGTGTCGCCCTCGACGCCCGAAATATCCAGCGGTCCGTTGCTGGTCTGCGCGTCCAGCGTTCCCTGAATTTCGGTCGCGCGAATCCCGCCGTTCGAGGTTTTGAGTTTAGCCGGACCCTCGATGCCGTCCACGTGAATCGGCCCGTTGGAACTGGCGATGCTGGTGAGCTGCACCTTGCGCGGCACGTGAATCACGTAGCGCGCTCCATAATTTCCGTGCCGGTCGAGCGGAGGAACCGTGCGCACCCGAATCGAGCCGGGCGATTGCTCGACATCGATCCGGATCTCCTTCAACCGCTCCTGCGTGCTGGCGTACTTGGAGCCTTCGATGTCCACGGTGTTCTGATCCCATCCGGAAATTTCGATGGACCCGTTGTTGTTCTCCACTTCCAGGCTGCCTCCCGGGCTGAGCGGGTAGGAATAATGAAAATCCTCGCGATAGCGGTCGAGCATGCCGCCGATATCGAAATCGTCGCAGGCGGCAAGCAGCGCCACCACGGCCACCAGCGCCGCTCCAGGCAGAATCTTGCGCATATTTAAGTCTACGAGAAGTCCCCCGCCCGGGTTCCGTCCGAACTCGCCATAATGAGGGGAATGAAGAAAATATTCGCCGCGGTGCTGTGTTTCTGCCTGTTTTCGGGATTCGCGCTGGCGCAGGCCCCCCGGACCGTCCTGCACATTATTAACGTGAAATGGAAAGAAGACGCGACCCCGGCCCAGATCAAAGCCGCCGTCGACGCGGTCCATCAGCTTCCCGCGAAATATCCCGGCATCAAGCGGGTGTGGACGAAAAACCTGAAGTATCAGGCGCAGGATGGCTACAATCAGGCGATCGTGATGGAGTTTGAAAGTGAAGACTCGCTGAAAAAATACGCCGATAGCGCCGCGCAGCAGTGGTGGTACAAAATCTATCTGCCGGTGCGCGAAGAAAGCCGCACGCACGACATCACGAACTAGCATCCTGAATCTTTAATTCATCAGGGTGTGTGGGGCCCTGCGCCGGTTACTTCCGCGGGACAAAATAGTCGTACTTAATATTCCACTCGAACTCCTGCCCCGGCGCAATCGAAATGCGAACGAACGGCTCCACCGCCAGCACCGCGCGAATCGACCACAGCGACGCCATCTCCATAGGACGGTCGCCGATCATGCGCACTCCCGCCCTGGCCTTCGTATTTTCGACGCTAATGTCGTAATTCTGAACGCGCGCGTCGAGCGCGCTGACCGGCATCATCACCGCCCGTTCCTCGCCAACCAGCGTTTTCCGATATTCGATGCGACCCGACCTGACTTCCAGAGGACTGGAGGGCGCAGGCTGCGCCAACGCGAACGGAAATTCGATGTGATAATCCGGCCCCGGCGCTTCGCCGTCGATCCGCAAAAAATTGTGATTGTAGACATTGGTCTCAATCGGCTTCGCTCCGGTGTTGCGCAGCCGGTGCGCGATCCGCATTTCCGCTTTATCGCGCTCGAGCGACACCGTTTTTTCGTACACGTAGCCGAATCCCGCCGCGTTCACCCGCTGCGTAAACTGAACCGAATCGCCGCGCCGCCGCACCGACCAGTTGCTTCCCTCGACGATTTCGTACAGCCGGAAGCGATCGTATTTCGAATCGTCCGGCTTGCGTAGCGCGCCTACGCCGATTTTTACGAACGTTCCGCCCGGCGCAGCTTCGTGGTAACCCAGCGGCTGAGTATCCGCCGTCACGAACTCTTCCGCCGGCCCCACCGCCGCGGTCGACGGGCACGCCACAATTTCGGAACCCTGATACGCGAAATCATGCACCTTCGGATCGACGCGCTCAAACCACGGCCCATAGTATTCGTGGCCCTGAAAAATCAGGCTGTGAATCATGCCCGACCAGTCGAATCGCGTGCCGCGATAATAGCCGTTTTTCGCGTCCGGCAAATCGATCTTCACCCGCAAAAAACCGTTCGAAATTTCGATCTGCGGAAAATCGGCCGCGTGCAGCATCCCCATGAACAGAAGCAGCGAAGCGAAGCGCATCGTCAGACCAGCCGGCACACCCAGCCGCTCGATGCATCGGAGTACCACAGGACGCCTTTATATAAATCCAGCCCGTGCGGCTCCGGATCCTGTTTCGTCAATTTGATCTTTGCCAGCAGCTTGCCGTTTTTCGGATCCATCTTGTAAATTTCGCGCTCGTCCGATCCCACGCACCATAAAAAACCGTGATCCCACGCGAGCCCGTGCGTGCGCACCGTCGGCGCCGGAATGCTGCGAATAATTTTCCCCGATTCCGGCTCCATCAGAAAAATTTTTCCCGACGCCGGCACGGCCATCCAGTAATGACCATCCACCCATTTCAATCCGTGCGCGCCGGATGGCGTGGTCACTTTTCCGTACAGGCCCGAGCCGGGCGTGTCGAAGGACTTCAAGGTCTTGCCCGTCTTCGGATCCACCTTCAGCGTCTTCAAAGTTTTGGTCGAGCCGATCCACCACGCGCCGTCGCCATAAGTGATGCCGCTGCCGTGAATCGATTCGGTCTGCACCACGTTGATAATCGAGCCATCGTCGGGATGCACCTTGAAAACCTTGTTGGGATCCACCTGGTCGAGAATCCACAGATTGCCGTCGGGAGCGAACTGAAGATCGTTGGGTTCTTTAATCGCGGGGTTCTTGAAAACCTTTTCGACGCGTTTGGGAACCATCGGCAGTTTTTCTTTTTCCTCATTGGTCGCAGCGGCGGCGAAACCGGCGGCGGCCAAAAACATCCGGCGCGAAATGTGGCTTTCCATCGGACCTCCCTTGCTTCGAGCGGCGGATCCTGATGATCCGTTATGCACTACATAGCCTGGTCAATTCACGAACATCCGGAACCGTTTCCAGCTTGCGCACCATCTCTACAATCGCCGTAGCTTTCCCGCGCGGCCATTTGGCGAACTCCGCACAATCGAGAAATTTTTCGCTCACGTCTTCGTAGCTCATCGGATTTTGCGGACTCCCTTTGCCGAAATCCGCGCGTCCCGAAATCGTTCGGCCGTCCTTCAAATGCAGCGCGAGAATGGTCGTCATCTTGTTCGATCCCGCCGCCTGCGCTTCCGCGTTCACCCCGAAATGCACCCGCCCGATCATCGCCTGCACCGCTGGCCGCCGCACCACTTCATCGGTGAAAACCGTCAACCCCGCCTTGCGATACAACAACAGCGCCGCCATGCAGAATTCCATGCTGAACTTCGCTTCCAGAGCATTCTGCGGATCGTGATGAATCAGCGCCGTCGGCATGTACGAATTGGTGCCCACGTCGAGGCTCTCCACCTGCTCCGGATGAACATCGTATTCGCGGATCAGGCGCAGTATTTCGGTCATGCCGGGATGGGTCAGCGATCCCGAAGGAAACGGCTTGATGGAAACTCCGGGATCGTGAAAGGTCCACGGATGCGCCAGTTTTCCATAAATCGCGTTGACGTCGAACCCACCGCCCGCCGCGCGAAAGAAGCCCACCGGAGCTTCCAGAATATTTTCCGCCGCCGTCCAGCCGCGCTCCGCCAGATCGGCCGCCAGCACTCCGCCTTCGGCCGCGTGGCCCGCCTGGAACGGCTTGGTCATGGTCCCGAAATTTTCCCGCAGCCCCGACGATTGCGCGCCCGCGATCCCGAATGCGCGCGCCGTCTGCCCGGCGTCGTAACCGCGCAGCTTCGCCAGCGCCGCCGTCGCCCCGAAAACTCCGATCGTGCCGGTCGAATGAAACCCTTCGACGTAATGCCGCGGATTGATCGCTTCGGCGATTTTCGATTCCACCTCCACGCCCACGTGATAGGCGAGCATCACCTCGCGTCCACTCCGTCCCGCGGCCTCGCCCACCGCGAGCGACGGCGCCCACGCCGTCACCGTCGGGTGCGTCAGCAACCCGTACACGCGATCCTTCGCCACGGCGAGCTGCGTGTCGTCATAATCGTCCGCATGAATCGCCACCCCGTTTAAAAACGCCGCGAATCGCGCCGGAACCTTCAGCGAAGTGCCGATCACCGTCGCTTCCGGTTTCGCTACGCCGAGCGCTTCGACATAATCGCGGCTGATCGGCCCGGTGCGCGCCACCGATCCCGAAAATGCCAGCCCCAGGCTGTCAAGAATCGATTTTTTTCCCAGCTCGATCACGTCCGGCGGAAGATCGGCAAACGTGGTTTTCTGGACAAAATCAGCGACGTAATGCGTCACCGCCGGCGATTTCGCGGGCGCACCCGATTCCTGCGCCTCCATAAATTCCGCCGCGCAAAGCATCGCCGCGCCGCCGAGCATCGATCTGCGAGTCACCTGATTTTTTCCCATATTGAATGTTCGTTTGTGGACGCCCCGCGCGCTCCGTAACCGTCTCGCGGCTGTCAGTTGAAGCGCGGTGGTCCCGTTCACGGCTGCAACGACGCGGTGTACGCCGCGATCGCCAGCATATCGTCGTTGCTCAATTTAACCACCACCGGTTTCATCAGGCTGCTCCACAGTCCCTTGCGCGTACCCTGTTGCATATCGTATAACTGCCGCACCAGGTAGCTCGGCGACCGGCCAGCCAGCGGCGGCACCGGACCCATGCCCTTCAAATCCTCGCCATGGCAAATCGCGCAGCGCTCCGTCTTGCCCGCGCCCTTGTTCACCAGCGCCTCGCCCTTCTTGAGACTGCCCGGCGGAACGTAGGCGATGAATCCGGAATGCGGATTACGCAGCACCTCGGTCTGGTCCGCGTCCACCGGAGTCTCAAGAATCCGGTCGCCCAGCGGCTCTTTTTCATCGCCCGGCAGCACCAGCATCAATCCGCCGGCGTTGCGCGTCTTCGGCACCATCTTCGCTTCCACCACTTTGACCCACGGCGACCACTTGATCTGCGCGTAATATTCAGCCGCGGCCTTGATTTCATCGTTGGTCATCGCCTTGGCGTACGCGATCATCGCGTGCGTGTTGGCCTTGCGATCATCCGCGCTGGCGCGCAAGTTGTTTTTGAAATCCTCCATCTGCTGGACGAAGTACGCCACCGGCAGATCGGCGACGCCCGCGTTTTCCGACCGTCCCTTTCCGTTCGGATAGTGGCACAGACCGCAGGCGCGGATCTCCGGACGACGTCCGTGCGCCACAATGTCCGGCATCGGAGGATGGTCGCCCGGAAACCAGTCGGCCGGTCCGAAGCCGTTACTGATCTGCGCACGGGTGAACGATAGATCGCTGCCGTCGACGTGCTTCGCGCTGGTGTCGGCGGGAGGGCGATTGGCTCCCGCCGGCGCCGCGGGCGGAATCGCGTAAGCCCACGCGGGCGGGTCGCCGGCGAAAGAAAGTGTCGAAAAAGCGAAGGCAATCAAGGTGGCCAGAATCCATCTCATAGTCAAGTTCCTCATCTAGATTACTCCCGCGAGGCCGCCAAGTGGCGTAAGCCGTCAGGCTGGCGCGGTCTGCGCCTGTTAATCTCAGGACATGAGGCACTGGCCCATGATGAGTGCGCTGCTCGGAGCAATTTTGATTTCCCCCGCCTGTACGAAAAAACCGGAGCTGACCTCCGGCATCGACGTCGCCGGCATGGATAAGTCCGTCGCGCCGGGCGACGATTTCAACGCCTACACCAACGGCGGATGGATCAAAGCAACACCCATCCCCGCCGACAAATCGGACTACGGCATTTTCACCATGCTGGCCGATGAAACCCGCAAGCGCACCGTCGATCTGATCCAGAACGCCGGCAAAGACGGCTCGCCGGCTAACGAAGAAGTCCGCAAAGTCGGCGATTTTTACAACTCCTATATGGACGAAGCCGGCATCGAATCGAAAGGACTCGCGCCGCTCAAGCCGCAACTCGACGCGGTCGCGAAAATCGCGGACCGCCGTGCCCTGGCGCAAGCCATCGGCGCCCATCTCCGCGCCGACGTCGATCCGCTGAACGACACCAATTTCCAGACCGGCAATCTTTTCGGCGTCTGGGTCACGCAGGGCCTGGAAGATCCCTCGCGCTCTTATCCCTACCTGCTGCAAGGCGGACTGGGCATGCCCGACCGCGATTATTATTTATCCGATTCGCCGCACATGGCGGAGTTGCGCAAGCAGTATCTGGCGCATGTCGAAGCGATGTTCAAGCTGGCCGGCTTCAGCGATCCGCAGGCGCGCGCCGCGCGCGTTTTCGCGCTCGAAACCGCGATGGCCAAGGTCCACGCGACGCGCGTCGAATCGGAAGACGTGCATACGCCGGTAAGCTGGAATCGCGCCGATTTTCCCAAAAAAGCCCCCGGCCTCGATTGGACCGCGCTGCTCGAAGCCGCCGGATTGAGCCAGGCGCCGGTGATCATCGTGTGGCATCCCAAAGCGATTCCGGGCCTGTCGGCGCTGGCCGCCAAAGAACCGCTCGATTCCTGGAAGGATTGGCTGGCCTACCACACCATCGAAGACGCCGCGCCGTATCTTCCCAAAGCCTTCGTCGACGAGCGCTTCAATTTTTTCGGCAAAGCGCTCAGCGGCACGCCGGAGCAGCGTCCGCGCTGGCAGCGCGGCATCGATGTGACCAATTTCGCGCTCGGCGACGCCGTCGGCAAAATGTATATCGCGAAATATTTTCCCGCCGAGACGCGAGCCAAGGCGCAGGCCATGGCCGCCGATCTGATCAAAGCGTTCGCCCAGCGAATCGATTCGCTCGCGTGGATGTCGCCGCAGACGAAAGTCAAAGCCAGGCAGAAACTGGAGACGCTGAAAGTCGGCGTCGGTTATCCCGACAGGTGGCGCGATTATTCGGCGCTCGAAATCGTGAAAGGCGACGCGCTCGGCAACGCGCAGCGCGCGGAATTGTTCGAATTTCATTATCAACTCGCGAAATTGCACCAGCCGGTCGACCGCGGCGAATGGTGGATGACGCCGCAGACCGTGAATGCGGTGAATCTGCCGCTGCAAAACGCCCTGAATTTTCCCGCCGCGATTCTTCAGCCGCCCTTTTTCGACGCCGCCGCCGACGCCGCGCATAATTATGGATCGATGGGCGCGGTGATCGGCCATGAAATCAGCCACAGCTTCGACGATCAGGGCAGCCAGTTCGACGCCGAAGGCCGCCTGGAAAACTGGTGGACCAAGGACGATTTCGATCATTTCCGCGCCGCCGGCGAAGCGCTCGCCGCGCAGTTCGACACCTATCGTCCGTTCCCCGACCTGGCCGTGAACGGCAAACAGACGCTCAGCGAAAACATCGCCGACGTAGCCGGCCTGCTGGCCGCCTTCGATGCCTATCATCTTTCGCTGAACGGCCAGCCCGACCAAACCAAGGACGGCTTCACCGGCGATCAGCGATTTTTCATCAGCTTCGGCCAAAGCTGGCGGTCGAAGATCCGCGAAGCCGCGCTGCGCACCGAAATCGCCACCGACGGCCATGCCCCGGACCAGTATCGCGCCGATACCGTCCGCAATCTGGACCCGTGGTACGGCGTGTTTTCCGTGAAATCCTCCGAAAAACTATATCTCGCGCCCAACCAGCGAGTCCACGTCTGGTAAGTGCCATAAGCCGCCAGGCTTGTGCTGCTCGAAGCGCATCAAAATCTACTCCCCGGAAACCGTCCGGAACTCGCCGACCCGATTCACCTCCAGCACCATGTGTCCCCCATCATTAATGTGGAAAGCCGGCGTGAACCGCGCGCCCCACACGATTTCGTCGAAGCGATAAGAATAGCGCGCATTCACCGTCTGCCCAAAGGTGTCGTCGAAGCCTTTCACCAGGATCAGCAGCTCCGCGTGCAGCCGTTCCAGGTCGGCCGCGGTTTTCCCGAAGAACGGACTCGCTTCGTCGATGGGATGCACAATCGTCCAGGTGAGCGGAAAGAAGTACACGCTTTGCCGCTCCAGCGTCAGCGGCCGATACGTGCGGATCGCTTCACCGCCTTCCACCAGCATCAGCATGACGCTGGCCTGCAATTCGATCAACACATTCGAGCGCAGGTTGACAATTCGGAATTGCAGGCTGCTCTTGTCCTGATACGGAGCGATCAGCGCCTTTCCGCTGAACCCGATCCGCGCCGACGGCCTGGACACGCGCCCGAACAAAAGTCCGGTGGCCAGCGCGAAGCCCATCAGCCCGACGATCGCTTCAAACGCCGCCACCGAGTTGGCCGCGATCGAAGCCGGCGCGAGATTGCCATAGCCGACCGTCGTCAGCGTATGCGCGCTGAAGAAAAAATCGTCGGTGAATTGCAACCACGGCGATGCGATGCGCACTCCGTGAATCTCGCCCGGCGGCAGGCTGAAGTAAATCATCGCGAAAATGCAGTTGACCACCACGTACGCCGCGAGCACAATCGCCAGAAACACCGGCAGCGGCGTATTGATCAGGAACAGGTACGGATGGGTGTAGCGCCAGGAAGTCCCCTGGCGCAGGACGTTAAAGCTGCCGTCTTTATTGATCGCGCGGCGCAGGTCGCCGGTGTATTGCTGGGTGAGTCCGGGATCGAAGGAAGGTTGCGCCACGTTGTACGAATTAGGATAGCGGGAAATGGGAGTGGGAAGTGGAAAGTGGGCAGGGCAAAGTGGGGCAGGCCCCCGGCCTGCCCGATGGCTCTTGAGCCCCGCTCGTCATCACCCGGAGTCGACCGCTATTCGTACCGCAGCGCCTCCAGCGGATCGACCGACGTCGCCCGTCTCGCCGGAAGATACGCCGCCGCCAGCGCGATCATACACAACAGCAGCGTCGCGCCGGCGTAAATCACCGGGTCCCACGCTTTCAGCCCGTACAGCAGATTTTCAACGAGCCTTCCCGCCGCGGCCGCCGACGCAAGCCCGATCGCCGCGCCGGTCAGCACCATGACCGCAACCTCCCGCAGCACCAACCCCCGAACACGCCCCGCACCCGCGCCCAGCGCGATGCGAATCCCGATCTCGCGGGTGCGCCGCGCGATGTTATACGCCAGCACGCCATAAAGTCCCAGCGCCGCGAGCAGCGTCGCCAGCGCCGCAAAAATCGCCGTCAGCGCGGAAAGCATGCGCTCCGAGAATAAATCCCGATCGATCTGATCGTCCATGGTTCGCAGCGGCCGGATCGGCACATTGGAATCGATCGAAGCAACCGCGTGCCGCGCGGCCGATGCCACCTGTTCCGGGTCGATCGAAGTGCGCAGATAAAAATAAAGCCGGCTCTGCCGCGAATCCTGGAGATACGGCCGGAAAAACACCGGCCGCGGCGCGTCCTGAGGCGAGTTGTACTTGGCGTCCTTCACCACCCCGACAATTTCAATATCGGCCGGCACACTCCCGCCGATGCCGAAATGATGACCGAGCGCGTTCTCACCCGCCAGAAAATGCCGCACGAATTCTTCGTTCACAATCGCCACTTTGGGCGCCGCGTTATCGGCGACGGTAAATTCGCGTCCCGCAATCAGCGGAATCCCCAACGTGCGGAAATAGCCCGCGCCGATTTCGTCGTGATACGAATCCGACGCGTCGTCTGTGGGAGGAAT
>Ga0335073_10002868_pt1 | contig 23768 bp, 24 predicted proteins | sample Lox_Sample_22_FD_207093 | JGI IMG/M metagenome (GOLD analysis project Ga0335073, IMG submission 207093) | Soil microbial communities from Loxahatchee National Wildlife Refuge, Florida, United States - Lox_Sample_2.2 | ecosystem: Environmental > Terrestrial > Soil > Wetlands | place: USA... | reverse complement strand
GCGAGAAGGGATTGTTGCCGGACGCTCGGGGTGAGCGTGGCGGCGTCGTTGCCGGTGAGCGTGTGCATGATGTGAATGGCCCCGCCCGGCGGAGCCGGGCGGGGCTGGTGTTCAGGGTGTCGCCTTGGCGCTCAGTCTGTCGCGGTGACTTCGGCGATGGCGGCCCGGGCGGAGGCGTGGTCGACGAGGTTCTTGCCGGCGCCGGCGGCGGCGATCAGGGCGGCGGTGCAGATGTTGTTGACGGTTCTGGGCTTGCCGCGGGCGGCCTGGTGGATCTGGGCGACCGCGTCGTCGGTGAACAGCTCGGCGGTCCGCCCGGCCTGCTCCAGGTGATGCCGGACATAGCTCGCGGTCTCGTCCGGGGTCATGCCCTTCATCTGGTATCTCACGGTAATCCGCTGCTCCAGCGCTGCTAGCACCCCCAATTTCACGGAGTGCCTGAGGGTGGGCTGGCCGACGAGAATGGTCGCGAACGGAGTAGACGAGTCCATGTCATGGTTCGTCATCATCCTGATCGACTCTAGCTGATCATGGTCGAGCATGTGTGCTTCGTCGATGATCAGGACCGGGGTCCGGCCCCGCTCTGCTGCTTCCCCGGCCAGGACGGTCCAGGCCTGGACGGCGAGGGCGGCGGTGCCGTGGACGGGCCTGCCGCCGAGGGCGGTGACCACGTGGGCGAGGATCCCTCTCACGCCTGTTGCGGGGTTGCCGATGTAGATGACGGTGTGGCCGGAGGGGTCGAGGTCGGCGACCGCGGAGCGGATCGCGACCGTCTTGCCGGTGCCGACCTCGCCCGTGATCATCGCGATGGTCTTCTCGGACACGGCCCAGGCGATCCGGGCGGCGGCCTCGCCGCAGTCGCGGTGCCGGTGCAGCCGGGACGGGGGCAGGTCCCGGCCGAACGGCATCCGGGCGAGCCCGAACCGGGTGACGACAGCGTCGATCATCAGGAGTCCCTCTCTTCGTCCGGCTCGCCGTGGACGGCGGCGAGCTGCTGCTGGGCCTGGCCGAGGTCGCGGGCCAGGGCGGCGGCGGTGCTGCGGGCGTCGGAGATGAACAGCCAGGCGCCGCTGATCGCGCCGGCGGGGTCGGTGCCGTCGTCGCAGCCGAGCTGCCCGGCGGCCAGGGCGGCGGCGAGCCACCGGCCGACCTGGGCCAGCAGCTGCGGCAGGCCGGCCACGGCAAGCGCCAGCTCGCCGATGAGCTCGTAGGCGTCGGCGGGCTGGGCGAGGCCCTGGCCGCCGAGGGTGGCGTGGTTCAGGGAGCGGACTGCCCCGGCCGCGGTGCGGGCCAGGGCCAGGGTCCCGGGAGCGTCAGTCACGGCCGTTTCCTTCCTTCTCTTCCGGGTCTTGCTGTTTCGCCGGCTCCTGCGGGCCGCCGATGAGGAACCGGTAGGAGACCTGCTCGCGCAGGGCCTCGTCGTGGCCGTCGCCCAGGGCGGACAGGTAGTCGATCCCGGTCGGGGCCGGCTCGGTGCGGGCCTGCCCGTCCGGGGTGCGGGTCTTGGGGTGGCGGTGCCGGCCGACGGCGAACGGGACGGCGGTCCCGGCCGGCTTCCCGGCGAGGCGGACCTCGATCCGGTCCAGGTCGAACGGGGAGAACAGCAGCTCGACCATCCGCCCGGCCAGCCACGCGTCGACCTGGTAGACGTTGCCGTGCATCCTGACCAGGGCGGTCTTGTCTGCCTTGCGCCGCTCGGACCACAAGAACGCCTCCCGCAGCAGGGCAGGCTCGGGGACGGCCCGCTCTTGCGGCGTGGCCTTCTCCCACCGGGCGGCCGGGGCCTCCCCGGTCTCGGAGTGGACCGCCCGGTGGTAGGCGGTCTCCAGCCAGGCCTGGAACAGGCGGTTCATCTCCGCCAGGTCCGCAACGCCGGCCCCGTCGCCGACCTCGACCAGGAACTGCTCCCGCACAGTCCTGAAAAAACGTTCGATTTTTCCTCTTCCCTCTGGTTTCCCGGGCCGGGAGTGGACGAGCTTTACGCCCAGGACGGCGCAGCCGCGCAGCAGCCACGCGTCGACGAACGGGCTGCCGTTGTCGAGGTAGGCCGATTGCGGGACGCCGCGGGCCTGCAGGGCCGGGCGGAACGCCGCGGCCATCCGGACCACGTCGTCGTGGTGCGACCAGCGGGCGCCCATCACGGCCCTGGAGTGGTCGTCGATGAACGCGAAGAGATACGACTTCTTCCCGGCGATCACCGGCCCGTGGAGCGTGTCCCCGGTCCACATCTCGTTCGGCCGGGTGCACTCGAACCGGCCCAGGGCCCGCTGCTCCTCCTCCGGCCCCGGGGCCGGCCGGTTCAGCTCCAGGCGCTCGAACAGCCGCTGCAGCGTCCGGTCCGACGGCGCCCACCCGGCCGTGACCTGCAAGACCCGCCGGACCTGCGCCGCGGTCCGCCCCGGCTTCTCCCGCTTCAGCGCCTCGGCCAGCGCCAGCACCTCGGCCGGGGTCCGCGGCGCCGGCTGCCGCGGCGACGGCACCAGCGCGTCGAACCCGCCCTCCTCATACCGCCTGCGCCACCGGGTCAGCGTCGAGTACGACACCGTGACCCGCCGGCCGCCCGGCCCCTCATGGACACGGCCGGCCAGCTCCCTGGCCCGCCAGCCCCGCTCCGCCTGGCTCAGCCCCGGCTCCAGGAGCTCCTGCACCAGCGAGTACCGGAACAGGCCCGTCTCCCGGGCCCGCTCCACCCGCTTCCTCTGATCCGCTTCGTCCGCAGTTGTCACATCTTGTCCCTTCTCGGCTGCCTGCTCCTGCAGGCCCGTCGAGAGTGACAGGCACTCACGCCACCGGGGCAGAGGGGAACCCGCGTTGAACCGTCACCCCAGGGCAGACGGCAGCACATCCCCGCGAACCAGGCCGAAGGCGACAACCGGGGACAGCAGCGACCCCATCGTGACCACGGCCGCGAGCTCCCAGGGCGACACCGTGAGCGCCGGCCACCGGCCCGCGGCCGCGGCCGCCGCCGCGACGACCGCCACCACCGCGTCCCCGGCAGCACTACCCGCCGGGTCCAGCGGCACCGGGTCCACCGCCAGGACGCCCGCCAGCCGGGTGAAGCCCTCCCGCACCCTGCCCGCCGAGGACCGGAACCGGCGCAGCCGGCCCCGGACCGTGTCCTCCGGCACCCCCGACGCGGCCGCGATCGACCGGAACCCCTGCCCCCGGGCCGCCCGCGCCAGCATGTCCCCGATCACCGCCGTCCCGTCGCACCGGCGCGACAGCAGCCACGCCGGAAGAAGAACATGCGTCGCCCCGCACGAAGAGCACCGCGCCCGCCGCGGACGCACCGATACCGGAAACCGGCCCGCCGTGAAAACGCGGCGCCGGACCGCGTGACCCCACCCGCCCAGCCGCCCGCCGCAGCCAGGACACCAAAGCAGGCCATCACCCAAGAGCGACTCGACGCCGGCCGTGCTATTGCCTACCGTGAGCAATGGTGCCTCCAAGCACCCTCACGGCCCTCCCCGAGCTTCAGGAAAAGGTAACGGGGAGGGCCGTCCCTTATCCGACCCGCTCACAGTGTCGTCGCACACCACCCGCCCGCAACCCGAACCATCACCAAAACCGCGCTCACCAGCAACGCCGCAACCAGCCCGATGACGCTCACCCTGAACGGCGGCTAACAAGCGGGGCAGGCGTGCCGGGCTGGCCGGGGTCGGCCGCGGATCTGGTGCTGCCGGGCGATCCGCCGGGGGGTGCCGGCGGGGCGGCAGATCCGCCGTGGTCACCAGACCGCGAGGCGCAGTCCAGGCAGAGGGGCAGCGGCTGGCCGGGGTCGGCCGCGGTCGGATGCCCGCAGCGGGGGCATGGCCCGTACACCACGGTGAACGGTCCCAGCCGGGCAGTGAACGACTGATCCAGGACCGGCCGCTGCGCCAGCCACCCGGCGCGGTCGGGGCCGCCGGGCATGGGAATATCGGCGGCGCCCCGTTCTGCCAGGTAATAGCCGACCAGTTCCCCGGGCAGCGGTCCTCGCGCCGAAGGTCCGGCCCGGCCGGTGTCCCGGCACCAGGCACGGACCTTGTCCGGGTCGACGTGCGCCTCGCGCCAGTGCTGGACGGTGACCTCGTCCCGCGGCCCGTACACCGGGTGGCCGGAAGCGATGGCCGCAACGGCTCGTGACGCGTCCTCGGCTGGCGTCCGGTCCCGGTGACCGGGCGCGGCCCGGCCGTCAGAACCTGGCTTTGCCGCGTGACTAGTGCTGGTTTCGAACCGGCGGACGGGAATACCGGCCTGTTCGGCCAGGCGCGCGGCATGGGTCGCGCCGGGGCTGGCATCCCGGATGAACGCCAGGCACACCTCTGCGCCGAGGGCGACCATGTCGGCGTTGCGGCGCATGCCCGCGTCCCGCCCGGTCTGCCAGGCGGCAGGGTGACGTTCGACCAGGCCGCCGTGGGCCCGCCAGATCTGCTCCGCGATCGCGTCAGCGCCGCTTGGGCACGCTCCGGTGACCAGCAGGGCATTGCCGTTGTGCCAGTGCTCGCGTAGCGCGTCGGCGATGACCTGTTCGTCTGTCCAGGTCCGGGATCCGGTGATGAGGACCCGGTGGCTCACCGGCCGCACGGGACGGCCGAGGGAACCGTGATCGGCAGCAGGCCAGGCCACCACTGCTGCCGTGGCTGTCTCGTGTTCGCTTCCGGTCAGCAGCGCACGCTCGCTGCCGGCCATGCCGGCTGCACGAGGTGAAGCACTATCGCGGCCCGGTCGTGGGACAGCGGGAACCCGCACTCCGTCTGTACCGGGAGAATCATCGTCGCCGGATTCGTTCCCGGGTGGCGGTCCGCCGTCCGGAGTAGGGTCCCGGGCTGCGCCCGGCGTGTCGCTTGCTCGGTTGCCGAGGCCTTGCTGGGTCAGCCGCCAGGTGAGGTCGGCGGCGACGGATTTCTCATCGGCGGCGGCGCCGGAGTCGGACCGGCCGTCCAGGACGGCGTCCAGGGTGGCTTGCTTGGCGGTCACGACCGCCCGCAGGTGCTCATCGATGGTGCCGTCGGCGATGGTGATGTAGTAGTCCACGGCGCGGTCCTGGCCGATGCGGTGCAGCCGTTTTTTCATCTGCTGGGTTTCGCCGGGGGTCCAGGCCTGTTCGGCTTGGATGCCGATGCGGGCCGCGGTCAGGGTGTGCCCGACTCCCCCGGCGCCGATCGCCACGGCGATCACCGGGGCCTGACCGGCGGGCTGCTGCTGGAACCGGGCCTTGACCGCTTCCTTCTCGGCGACCGGCTGGCCGCCTTGGAGCTTGAGCCCGCCGAACGCCGCGGCGTAGGCGTCGACCTGGTCGCGATGGTGCGCGGCGACCATGACCTTCTCCCCTGCCGCCACGCGGTCCCGCACCCAGCCGGTGACATAGCCGCGTTTGGCCTGCCCGGCCAGCTGCCGCAGCGTGTTGATGGCGACCAGGTGCTCGGCGGCCGAGGCCCGCATCGCCGCTTCGACCGCCGCGCTGTCCGGGTCCTGGCCCAGCCGGGCCGCGGCCTGGCGGGCTTGCCCGGCCAGGAAACCCAGCAGGTCGGCCTCGGCCTGCCGGTACCGGTCCATCACGGCCGGGTCCAGGTCCGCGGCCGGGATGCGCAGCACGTGTTCGCGGCACGGCGGCAGGCCGAGCGCGGCGTCATCCGAGCGGCGGATCATGATGCCCCACGCCCGCAGCCGGTCGTGCAGCTCGATCAGGTTCCGGGCGCCGTCGTAGCTGGCTCCCCACTGGCTGGTCTCGGACAGGCAGTACCGCCACAAGAACGCTTTCGGCCCGCCGAACTCGCCGATCCGCCCCAAGATGGTCAGCTGCTGGCACAGCTCGCGGGGCCGGTTCAAGATCGCGGTGCCGGTCAGGTCCAGGACCAGCCCGTCCCGGGCGATCACCGCCGCGGCGAGCTGTTCGCAGGCCTGGGACCGGTTGGCGCCGCGTTCCTTCGTGTCCTGCCCCTCATCGATGATCAGCGCCTTCGGCCCGGCTTTGACCAGTTCTTCGACCCAGCCGAACCGTTTGCCGCCGTCCCGGGTTTTGCGGGGCTTGGCGGCCAGCGCGGCGGACCCGATGATGATCACGTCCGCTCCGGCCGGGAGGGGCTGCGGACTGATGCCGCGGGCCTCCTCCACTACCAGGCCGGGGAAGAACCGCATGATCTCCGCGGCCCAGTTCAGCGTCAGCGACGGGCGGCACACCACCACAGCCGGGTAGGCGCCGTCCGCGGCGACCGCGGCGAGACTGGACAGCGTCTTTCCCCAGCCCATGTCGTCGCCGATCAGCACCCGGCGGTGCGCCAGCGCGAATCGCACCACCGGGTACTGCTGCGGTTTCAGCGCCAGCCCTGGGGCCACCCCTGGGACCGGTACCGGGTCCGCCTCGAACGCTCCTGCGGTACTGCGGTTGTTCTCGTGCCTGGCGGCCGTGTCTGCGGCGAACTGGCGGACCTGGTCGCTGATCCGCAGCCCGTGCTGTCCGGCGAGGCTGGCCAGCGCGGGCGCGTGATGCCCGGGGACGCGGTGTACCCGGGCGGCGCGGTCCCATCGTCCGCCGAGATCCTTGACCTTCTCGTACACAGATGTATCGAGCGAGGCGTCGATGATGATCGTGCCGTCGTGTTCGTCTAGCCGGACCTGCGGCTGGGCGGCGCGTTCAGCGGCCCGGCCGGCGGCGATCGGCGCCAGCGCCCGTATATCCGCGGTGACCTCGATGCCGTGCCGGGCGGCTAGCTCGATCACGGCCGGGAGGCTGGTGAACGGGAACACGTTCGTCTTCGTCGCGCCGTCGTAGCGGCGGCCCTCGATCGCCCGGCACCTGGCGACCAGGTCCGGGTCATAGGGAAAGGCCAGGGTGACCTGCTCACCCTCGCCGTCGCACCGGACGTAGGAGCGGGTTTGCCGGTACTGCTGCTCGCGCCAGGCTCGGGCGTGCTGGCGGGCGTGCTCGCGGGCCTGCTCGCGCCGTCCGGCTTCCAGTTCACCGGCGCCTGCCGGGCAGGGCAGCCGGTCGTAGTCGATCCCTGCGGCGGCGAGCTGGCCACGGTACTTGCGCAGCATGTCCCACGCGGTCAGCGCCGCCGGATCTGACCACACACCTGGTGGCATCTGCGCCAGGATGTGCCCAAGCCAGGCATCAGCGGCGTTGAACCCTTGCCCGTCAAGCTCGTGGGCGTAGTCGCACACCGCGGAGATGACCGCCGTGGCCTGCTGCAACGCAGTGACGGCGTCGTCGCTGGTGGCACGGTCGGCCGCTGCCTGCTGGCCCACCAGGATGACGTTGCTCATCTCAATCCAGCTCCACCCCGGGGTCGTCCAGCTCCGCCGTGGGAGGCTGGGTGGCGATGAGGCCGGGCGGGGCGATGACCAGCGCTGGACCGGGTTCGCCCGTCTGGGCTTCGGAATTGCAGATGCCGCAGCGGCGGGTGGCGCCGCGTTCCTTCAGCTGGGCTTCCCGGTCGCGGGTGCCGGGCTCGGCCGAGGCCAGCCGCCAGGTGCCGCCGCGCTCAAGCTGCACTTGAGTCAGCCTCGCGCCGCGGCCCTGCTCGTGCTCGGCGAGCCGAGCCTGGAGATCCTTGCCGAATCCGGTGTAGTGCTTGGCGTGGCCCAGCGGCGGGTCAAGATGCAAGGTGTACACCCAGCCCTGCTCTGTTGCCGGAGGACCGGACGGCGCCCGGCGGCTCACAGCCCGGCCTCCGGGCCCTCGCCGGTCTCGTGCTGCGCGCGGACGAAGGCGGTCAGCCACTCGGCGCCGGCGCGGGCGCAGGCGTGGAACCGGGCGAATGCCCCGGCCTCGCGGCTGCCGGGGGAGGGCTCGGAACGGCCGTAGGTGTATGCCTCGGCCCTTGCGGCCCACCAGTCCTCATCGCCGAGCGCGAGGTCCGGGTCGGATTCGATGCCGCCGGTGCAGGTGTTCCCGGCGGCGGGGTCCCACTCGTCTGCCCACTCGGCCTCCGCCCCGGCGGCGGCTTCCGGATCGTCGCTGACACCGGGGTCGTATAGGGCGGTCCCGGAGTGGACCTGGTCAGCTGGTTCAGGGCCGGGGATGGTCATATCCCGATCTCCATCCCGGGTTCCGGTTCCGGCTCGCGCAACGGGCGTGAGTGGAGCGCCTGGTATCCGCCGTCGCCGAAGCTCGGCACGGAAATCTCGGTCACGTACTCCTGCGGCGCGGCGAGGAAGGGACGGTCATCGGGGAGCTGCCGTCCGGCCGCGCGAGCTGCCTCGAAGAGCGCCTCCTCGGCCTGGGCTGCTTTCAGGACGTCGTGCACGGTGGCGGCGGGGTCGGCGATCGCCGCGGCGGTGGCGGCGGTGGCCGCGTCCAGGTCGGCCCGGGAAGGGGCGCTGTCCAGGTGCGGCTGGCCAGGGGCGGGTGCGTGCGTGTCATTCACGAGGGATCTACTCCTGACATCTAGACATTTTAAAAGTGATCTGCATCATCTGTGGTCGGGTGCGTGACGCTGGGAGGGACGGGCGGGGTTAGCGGTGGCCGTTGAGCCAGGCGGGGACCGCGGGCGCGGCGGGCTGACCCGGCTCGCGGTGGCCGGTGCGGCAGCCGCTGGTTTCCCGGGCCATTACCTCGGCGGCCTGGAGCAGGGGCCGGGTGAGCCAGTCGAGCTGGGCGAAGACCATCTTGGGGTCGCGCGGCGGGATGTACAGCAGGCACCACGCCTCGTGCAGGGTGTCCAGGTAGGCCAGGCACAGCGGGTGCTGGGCCCAGCAGTCAGCGAGCAGGGCGCCCAGGCAGCCGAACACGGGCCGGTAGACCTCGGTGACCCAGTCCCGTAGCCGCTCGGTGGTGTCCGCGCACCGGTCATCGCCCGGCGTCCACCACGGCGGCGCCGGGTGGACCTGGTAGGCCGCAGCCGGGTCGCCGGGCTCGTCCTTGGGGGTGGCGGTCAGGCCGTCGATCTGATCGGACATGTGCGCCAGCAGGGTGCCGACTTCGGCGAGCTTGGCCTCGATGCCGTCTGCGCGGCCGCCGAGCGTTCCGGCTTCTTCGCGCAGCCGGGCGATCTGCGCCAGGGCCTCGGCGCAGCTGGCGGCCAGGTCCCCGATCTTCTGCTCGGCGGACTGCTCGACCTGCTGGACGCGGGCGGCCAGGTCCGTGAGCTTGAGGACGGCGGCGGCCATCACGCCGTCCGCGGGCCCGCCAGCGTGCGGCTGGGTCATGACCCGGCCTCCATCTTGGCGTGCCGCGCTTGATGTTCCGGCTGCCGGATCCCGGCGGGCTTGAGGAACGGGAACAGGTTCTGCCAGAACGACGGGGGGCCGGCGATGTCCGGCCCGCAGACAGTAATCGGGTTGGCGATCCGGTTTCTCAGCCACTGCTCGTAGCTGATGGCGCCCCGGGGCGGGTCGGCGCGCCTGGTCATCCTGCCTCCAGTTCAGGCTCGGGTTCCGGCTCGGCCCACGGCAGTTCGTGGTTGTACTGGACCTCAGCGGCCAGGTGCGCATCGGCGGCGGCCCTGTTCTCAAGGGCGTTTGCCAGGGTCGGGTGAGCCTCCCACTGCGCCGCGGCCTCCTCGGCGCGGGCGCGGGCCGCCGCCAGTTCGGGGTGAATGTCGGCCATTAGCCTGCCTCCAGTTCTGGTTGGGGTTCCGGTTCTGCTTTCTGCACGGCCGGGCCAGGCCTGGAAGTCCGGGTCACGTTCCAGCCCGGCTTCCAGGCGACGCTGGAAAGCCCGGTCACCCTCGCTGAGGATGTCGCCTGCCTCGTGCTCGACGGGGCCGCGTTCATCTCGCTTTCATGAAGCCACGGGTAGCTCATGACTGTTCTCCGATCCCGTCCCATGCCCGCGCGGCCCGGGGCCGGCGCGGCTGCCGCCCGGCCGCCGCCGCGGCGGCCGGGCCGTTGCCGTTGCGCCAGGCGCGTCCGGCCGGGGCGATGGGAGCCGGGGCCAGCGCGGCGGCCGGGTGGGGCGCGGTGTCGTCCCATGGCAGGTCATCCGGCCCGGCGGGGGCTTGCGGCAGCGGGAGAGGCAGCTGCCAGCGGTGCCGGTTGCGGCGGGTGAGCCGCTTGTACCAGCGGCCGTGCCAGATGACCGGCGGCCGGGCGATGACAGGGGTCAGCCCGTCGCGGAGGATGAACGCGTACCCGGTGCCGTCGCGGCGGGCGGGCAGGCGGCTGATCATGGCCTCGGTCATCACCGGGTGCCGGGACTCGTACTGCTGGCCGCGTTCCCGGGCGACCAGCGTGTCGGACAGCTTGGAGCCCAGTTCCAGTGTCTCCGGGTCGCTGATGCCGGGCAGGAACACCTTGACGCTGGTGGCATCCAGGATGGTCCGTGCCCCGTCGCGGCCCCACCGGCTGCGCAGCTGCGCGGCACCGTGCACCACCGGCATGACCTGGATGCCGCGGCCTCCGGCGTCGGCCAGCATGGACGGCAGCGGCAGCGGGCAGGTCTGGGTCACCTCATCCAGGCTTATCTTGAGCTTTGGTGTCAGCCAGGACTGTGACCTGCGTCATCGCGTGGAGGACGGGGGGCTCGCCGCGGGTACGGCGGTGTGGTCGGGGTTGTTTCAGGGGGCTGGATTGTTACCGGATCGGGTCCGGGTTGATCTGTGGTCACCGAGCGCGCGGGCGAGCTGGCGGCGGAGGCGGGTGTTTTCCTCGGCGAGCTGCTGGTTGCGCTGGAGGGAAGTGGTGAGCCGGGCGCGCAGCGAGGTGTCGGTTGCCCGCTGGCTGGCAGGGATTGCGCTGGCCGGGCCGGGACTGCGGGTGCCGCGGAGTTGCCGGATCTGGTCGCGGATGTCGGGCTGGGTATAGAGCCAGGACCGGGAGATGCCGGCTGCGGCGGCGGCGGAGGCGAAGGTAACGGGCGAGCCGGCCCGGTCGAGCTCGCGGAGCGCCTGGATGGCTCTGGCGCGGGTGAGCTGGTGTCGGCGGGCGGCTGCCGCCGCGAGCGGGGCGGGGGCTTCAGGAGGCATCGGCCGTTGCCGGGCTGCTGTCCGCGTCGTCTTGGAGCACGGTGATGATCTTGTCCAGGTTGGCGGCGACTTGCTTGTTCATCTCGGCGACGCGGGTGTGCCCGGCGGCTTCGGCGGCGGTGATGAGCGCGAGCGTGGCTTGCCGCTGGGCGTGGTGCCGGGGGAGAAATTCCGGTGTCGTGACGAACATCGGGCAGGTCAGGCAGGCGTTGGCGTGCGGGCAGGTCTTGACCACCGGGAGCTGGCAGTACCCGTTGGGCAGTGCCTGGGTGGCGCGCGACAGCTGATGTTTTGTCCAGGCGGCCTCGCCGAGCGGCCCGTCCGGGCTGATGCGGACGGGCTGCCCGGTGGCTCCGACCTTGCGGGCCTTGTCCCAGTGCTCGCGGACGGTCTTGTCCGACAGCCTCGCGTAGTGCGCCGTCATGTCCGGCGAGTCATGGTCGAGGATCTTCTGCACCACGTGCTGGGGGACGTCCCGGTTGATCAGGGTTGTTCCCAGCGTGTGGCGCCACTGGTGCGGGGTAAGCCGGACGGGCTGGCCGTTCTCGTCGCGGATGTCGCATCGTTCCAGCCAGCTGCGCAGGCCCGACCGGTAGCTGGCGGTGCTGAGCGGGCGGGTGCCGTCGATGTTGGCGCGGGGGCGGGGGAACAGCACCGGGGTGCCGGCCGGCCAGCGTTCCCGGTTGCGGTCCTGCTGCGCGGCGATCATGGCGCGGAGTTCGTCGTCGATGGGCACGAGCGCTTCGCGTTTCATTTTGGTGTTGTGGTAGCGCAGGTAGGGGGCGCCGTCGGCGTCGGTGGCGACGCAGCCGGACGGCAGGGTGACGGCGCTGGAGATCCGCAGCCCGCAGCGGATCAAGATGACGGTGACGAGCCGGTAAGCGGGGCTGGCCCACCGGTCAAGGTTGGCGGGGTCTTCGGCCTGGGCCATGACGTGGGCGGCCAGCGCGCGGGGAAGCCGGCGGGCTGGCTTGGGGTAGTCCTCGGGGAAGATGATCGCGGTGGCCGGCAGCGCGGGTTCCCAGCCGTGGCGGCGGACCGCCAGCAGGAACGTGCTCAGCTCCCCGACGCTGCCCTGCTGTTCCCGGGCGTTGCCGGCCAGCTCGCGGTGCAGGCTGGCCAGGTACCGTTCCAGCAGGTCGCGGTCTGCCTGGTGCGGGCCCTGGACGCCGGCGCGGGCGGCGAACGCGGAGAACCGGGTGACAGCGCGGATGCCCTGGTAGCAGGCGGACATGCTGGTTCCGGTGCTGATCCGCCACCGGGTCCACCGTTTGGCCAGGTCCTTCAGCCACGGCTGGCTGATCCCGCCGAACCGCAGGGTCGCGATGGCGTTGGAGGCGCTGGCGGTGATGCCCAGGCGGCGCAGCCGCCAGGTGTCGCGGGGGTACTCGCTGTCCCAGCCGCCCGGTCCTTCGGCCAGGGCGGCGACCTGGCGGTGCGCGTAGGACGCCAGGGCTGCCCGCTGCCCGCTCTTATCGGCCCAGACCGGGAACCGGCTGCGCCATTCCCGCTCGCTCAGTGCCAGCAAGGAGGCGGCGCCGCTGGCGGCGAGCACCCTGGCGACGGCCCGGATGTCAACCGGATGGATCGTGGCCGTGTTATCGTCCCGCCGCCGCTGCAGAGCGTACTGCAGTTCCAGCCTCAGCTGCCGGGGCAGCGATCCCAGGTCGGCGCGCTCGACGCCTGGTGCCCGGCGGGGCGCCTCGCAGGACCGGGCGAACTCCGCCGGGTCGGGCCGGCCACGCTCCCTCCAGCGTTTGGCGTGGACCCGGCACAGCGCCGATCCCGGCTGAGCCCACACGTCGCAGTAGCTGATCAGGCACGCGGGCGGCGGGTCCGGCATCACCACGGCCGGCTGCCCGGCGGCCCACAACCCAGGGTCGGGCCGCCCGGCCCTCTTCCACCCGCTGGCGTGCCGCGCGCACAGTCCCCGCTCGCTGACCCCGAACCCGCAGCCGGCGACCCGGCACCGGCCAGATGGCAGCGGGCCGTGACCGTTCCACGGCGCGGTCATGGCCGCCGGGAGGCAGGCAAGGTCAGGCCGTCCCGCCGCGCGCCACCGCCGCAGATGACCCTGGCACATCCCGCTGCCGTGCACATGCCACCCGCACCCGTCCACCAGGCACACGCCGCGGCCGAACACCGGGTCGGCAGGATCGAACACCAGCACATCGGCGCGGAACTCCGGGCGCACCGCGGCCACCAGCTTGTGCAGCAGGCCATCCGCCGGGACAGCCGGACCGGCGGGGCGGCTCACTGATCCTCCTGCACGCCGGCGGGGACGGTCGCGGTCAGCCGGACCCTCACCAGATCGCAGCGGGCCGCCGCGTGTAGCCAGGTCACCCCGCCGCCGAGCTGGTGCTCGCGATATTCCTCCAGCGCCAGCGCCGCCCGCCAGGTACCGGGCACGTCCCGGACCTGCCCGGCCGGAGCCAGGCCGTTCACCCGGCCGGCCAGCACGCACCCGGCCGGGCCGGCCGTCCAGGCGATGGCCCCAAGCCCCGGGTACGCATCCAGGATCGCGGCCAGATCTCCGGCGGCCTGCCGCTGCCACCGGGCCCGGTCAGCCTGGATGATCTCCAGCGCGCCGGTCACCAGGTCACCTCCCGGCCGGTGAACCAGCCCGCCTTCTCCAGCGCCGCCCGCGCGTCCTGCGCCGTCAGGTGCCCGTAAACAGCCGACGTCACGGTCACCGACGAGTGCCCTAGCAACTTGGCGACGACCTCGACAGGAACGCCATCGCGCAGCCACCGGGTGGCCGCCGAGTGCCGGAACCAGTGCAGGTCGAAATCCAGGCCTGTCTTCGCGCGCAGCCGCGTGACCAGGTCATAGGCCGCCGGATACGACCACGCCTGCCCCCGCGGCTCCGCCCAGATGTTGATGAACACGTAGTCGCTGTCGACGTCGCCGTACTCAAGGTGCAGGTAGTCGGCATAGAGCCTGATCAGCTCACCGCCGGCCGGGACGGTCCGGCCGCCCGACTTGGCGCGGGCGCCGTTCGCGTTCTCCCGCGGCACGATGCTGATCTCCCGCTCCGCGGCGGCGATGTCTTCATGGCGCAGGCCGAGGGCTTCCCCTGCCCGGATGCCTGTCTCGTGCAAGACAGCCAAGAAGAACCGGTCCCGCAGCCTGGTGCAGGCGTCCAGGATCGCCTGCATCTCCGCGACGGCCAGGATCCGCGGCAGCTTCACCGGCGCCTTCAGCGAGATGACACGGCCGCGATACGGCTTGCCCTTGCTGACATGATGCAAGAACGGCTTCCAGCCGCCCCGCCCGCCCGTCTTCCAGACGGCCAGCAGATCACCGACCTCAGCGCCGCGGCGCGCCTGATGGGCATAGAACGCGCTCACCGCGGCCAGCTTGCGGTTAACGGTCGCCGCCCCGACCCGCGCCGCCGCCGGCGGCAGCACCGCGACCGCCCCGCAACGCCCCGCCGGGGGAAGCTGCAGCCACGCGACGAACTCGCCGACATCCTCCAGCCGCACCTCCCGCCAGTCCAGGCCCCGCAAGCCGATGAAGTCCCAGAAATCCTTCAGGTCATGGGCGTATGCCTTCACCGTGTTCGGCGACCTGCCGATATCAGTCAGATAGGCCAGGAAACCCTCCACCGGAACGACCGGCACATCGTCGTCCCCGAGCACGGTCCACGACAGCGTCCCCGACCCAGGGACCACCACCGGCTGCACAAGCATCGTCTCCTCCTTGATCCACGTCATGGACAAGGCAGGAGATAACCACACCCAGCACGCCATCCGCGCACCGGAAACAGGACGTGCTAGACGTTAAAGACAGCCCGGCAGAGGCTGAAGATAACCAGGCCCATCAGCAGCGGCGGGTCTAGCCGCCCGCCGGGCATCCGGGCCGCGGCCAGGGACGCCTCGTGGTAGATCTCGGTGACCAGGGCGGCGAACAGGCCCGCGACCGGGGAGGGCCGCTCGTCGCGGGATTCGGCGATCAGGTACAGCGTGCCGCCGTCGCGGACGAACCCGGCCGGGCTGAACATGCCCGGCCCGGGGGTGACCGCCTCGCGCAGCACCGGGTCGAGCATGAAGCCCAGGTTGGCGGCGACCATGTACCGGATGGTGTCGGTGGTCTTGGTCGCGGCCGACGTCATCAGGTCCCGGATCAGCGTGCCCCACCGTTCGGCTTCCCCGCCTGCCCCGGGCAGCGCGCCCAGGAACGAATCGGGGGCCTTGGACAGTGCCCAGTAGTGGACCAGGTCCATGCTGCCGCGCCGCAGCGCGGCCACGTGCAGCAGCGTCTGGAGCCACAGGTCGATCGCCGCGGACCAGAAATCCTCCCCTTCGCCCTTGTAGGAGGCGACCGCGCCGAGCGGCACGGCACGGCGGATCGCGGTGGCCGGGTCCTGGCATCCGTCCAGCAGGTCCCACCGCATCGTGGAGGCCACGCGGGCCAGCTGCTGCGGATTCCACACGTGCACGGGTCCTTGCGAGGCCCGGGAGGCGGCGGTCAGCGTGTGCAGGTCCCCGCGGGTCGTGGTGACCACCACCGGCCCGGGGTACTGCTCGATGATCTCCGCCAGCGCGCCGGACTTGCCCTTGCGCGGCGGGGCGATGAAGATGACGTGCTCCTCGGTCGGCACCCGCAGCCCGCGCCCGTACTGGGCGCGGGCGACCAGCACCGAGGTCTGCGACGGGCGGAACCGCCGGGCCCGCCAGGACAGCGACGGCCGGGCCCGCCTGGCCCGGCGGGCCGCCGCCCCGCGGCCCCACCGCAGCCACAGCTCGAACAGCGTGGCGTGCCCGGGGCCGGGGTGCAGCCGCAGCCGCAGCCGCAGCCGCATGTACCGGACCCGGTTGCGGGGCAGCTGCCGCTTGGGCCCCACCGCCCACCACGCGAACAGCACCGCCACCACCGCCGCGGCGACCGCGGCCAGCCCGGGCCAGTCCAGGCGGGCCAGCCAGTGCACCACCAGGAGCACTGCGGCGGCCACGGCCAGGATTACCGCCACCGCCGGGTCGGACCTGCCGGGCCTGCTGGTACCAGTCGTCCGGTCCGTCATCACCCCTGCCCTCCGTCGCTGTCTGGCGTGCTGTCCTCGGGTGCGCCCTGCAGTGCGCGGACATGGCGGACCAGTTCGCGGCGCGCGGTTCCCGGGCTGTAGCCGATCTCGGCCGCCACGGCGCCGGCCAGCTTGGACACCTCGGCCAGCGGCACCGTGGCCAGGTCCCGGCGCTGCACGGCCAGCTCGATCATCCGGTCCCGCTTGGTCGGGCCGTCCCGGCGGACACGGCGCGCTTGCCGCCCTGGTGCCGGGCTAGCGGTGCCGTGCCGTGCCTTGTGCGCCGCGCGGACCTCGGCGGCCAGCTGGTCCCGTTCGGCCCGCAGCCCGGCCCGTTCGGCTTCCAGCCCGGCGATCCGGGCCGCGCAGTCCTCCCGGACCTGCCCAATCAGGTGAGCGGCGTCGTCGCGGGCTTGCTGAAGCTGGGACCGCAGCCCGTCGATCTGCCGTTCGGCCCAGGCCCGGACCTCATCGCGCTCCCGGGCCGCCCCGGCGAGCCGGTCACGTTCGCCGCGCAGCTGGGCGCTGGCCTGCTCCAGTGCCGCCACTTGCGCCGCGGCGCTGTCGCGGACCTGCGCGACCAGCCGCCCGGCATCCTCGCGGGCCTGCGTGAGCGCGGCGTGCAGTTCCTCCCGCTCCCGGGCTGCACCGGCCAGGGCCTGCGTGACGGCCTGCCGCGCATCGGCGCGGACCCGGTCCAGTTCGGCGCGGACCTCGGTCTCGGCGATGCGTGCGCGGTCTGCCTCGCCGCGGGCCTGCTCGGCGCGGCCGGCCGCGTGCTCTATGGCCTCATCCCGCCGGGCGGCGGCCAGAGTGACCTGCTCGTCGGCGGCCCGCTGGACCGCGTCGAGCTGGGCCACGTGCCCGGGGCGAAGGCCCGGGGCCACCGGGCAGTCCGTGATCACCCACGCCCGGAACCCGCGTAGCGTGCCCGGGACATCCAGCACCAGCCGCAGCAGCCATAGCGCCAGGCCACCCGCCAGGGCCAGCGGCGTCGGCCCGTCATCAGCCAGCGTCTCACCGTTGTTGCGGGCACGGGCCAGCACCCACGCCCGCACCACGCCGATCAGCGTGTCCGAGGCCAGCGCGTACACCGCGGCGGGCATCACCCAGATCGCCAGGTCCTTCCACCCGTGCCCGGCGGCCAGCGCGTTCATCGCCAGCGAGATCCCGATGCATGCCGCGTTCAGCGCCCGCGGGCGGGCCGCGCGCTTGCCGTGCAGGGCCAGCGCCACGCCGAGCGCGGCGAAGATGACCGCGCCCACGTCCGGGATGCCGGCCTCCAGCCCGGCTACCAGCGCCACGTGCTTGACCGCGCGGACCATCGTGTACTGGGCGTCCCAGCTCACCACCGCCGCGGCGGCGGCCAGCACGGCAAGCACCCCGGCGGCAGCGCCCAGCCACCGCGCGGCTAGCCTCCCCGGGTCGCTGCTGCCCAGCTTCACGTTCACCACGCGAACCCCGTCCCTGTCCGGCACGGCAGCAAAGTCCGCCTCGGTCACCCCGAACGGCTCCCACCGGCCCGCGCGGTCCTCAGCGAGCATCGCCATTGCCCGCCCCTCCGTCCAGCGCCGGGACCGCTACTCCGCCCCGGGCCGTGATCACGGTGACCGGCCCGGGATAGCTGGCAGCGGCGCCGGCCAGGACCCCGGGCTCACCGGCTGCCGGGGCCGCGAGCTGCATCCGGATTTCCTCCAGGCTGGGCAGGGCCGCATCCAGCGCGTCGTTGACCACCGCCGACATGCTGCGTGAACGCACGCTGGCAGCCAGCCGCAGCCGCCGCGCCACCCCCGCCGCGACCCGCGGCGTGATCTTCACCGTCAGTTCCACAGTCCCTCCACCTCTCCGCGTTGACCGGGACGGCATGCCGCCAACCCGGCAAGCCGACCATACACCATTTATACGGTGATGCAGATCATTCAATCCGGATAGCGCGGCCTGGGCCATGCGGACCGACGCCGGGCAATCCGACGTTCACGGCCTGACTGGCGTCTTGACGGGTGTAGCCCTGATCACAGGGTCCAGCTATGGTAGATATGACATGCGTCTATGACGTGATGCAGTGCGCTTCATGGAGGGCATATGAGCACCGGAGCGACCGAGCTGGACCGCCCGGTCCCGCTGTACATGCAGGTCGTCCGGCAGTTGCGCGCCCAGATCGCCGCCGGGGACCTGCACGACGGAGATCGGCTGCCCTCCCAGCGGGAGATGATGGCCCGCTGGCACATCTCCATGCAGACCGCCTCCAAAGTCATTGGCGCCATGAAAACCGAAGGACTCGCCGTGCCCAGCGTCGGCCGCGACACCATCGTCGCCCCCGGCGCCGCCGCCCGCATCGCCGCCGCCGCCCAGGGCACCGCCCACTCCCCCGCCGACCCCACGTCCTCCCCCGCTACCACGGTCATCTCCGCCATCGCGGGTAAGGCCGTCGCGCCCGGTCCAGTCGCCGAAATCCTCGGCATCCCCTCCGGACGCCGCGCCCTGCGCCGCACCGAAACCCGCAGCAACGACGGCCAGGCCACCAGCATCACCGTCACCTGGTACCCCCCGGCCATCGCCGACAAGGCGCCCCGCCTGGCCGACAGCAAGCCACTGCCCGCCTCGACCCTGGCCTACATCGCTGAAGCCACCGGAACCCGCGTGCGCCGGGCCGACGAGGAGCACGAAGCCGCCCCCGCCGACGACCACACCGCCGGCACGCTCGGTATCACCCCCGGATCACCGGTCCTGGTCATCCGGACCCGGCACTATGCCGCTGACGGCACGCTCATCGAATACGCCGAAACCACCGCTCTCGCCGGACGCCCCTACAGCCGCACGTACACCATCACCGGCAACTGACCCGGCATCACGAAAAGTGGCAGGCGCCAGGCGGTCGGCCGATCCCGGAACCCTTTCCCCCGCGTCTACGGCCGATATGTACCCCGACTTGGGTCAAGTTTCGGCCTTGAACGATCCTGCGAGGCATTGACCTGGGAGTTTGTGAGTCGCAGCGGGCGAATTTGCGCACTAAATTTCCGATCGTAGACGGGGCGATACCCTGGTGGGTATGTGCCGTTAGGGTGACCGCGCCCCGCACTCCGGTGCAGGTCAGAGACCTGGCCGAGCCGGTTCCGGCCAGCAGCGGGGACGGCCCGGCCGGGCGGGCGCCGCTGGCGGCCAGCCGGGCCAGTTCGGTGATGCCCAGCCGGGACGGCAGCGTCTTGATCCGGGCGCCGTCCAGCAGCACATGCAGGCTGGTCTCATCCACCCAGATGGTGACCTTCCTATCGGCGAGCTGCGGGCTGAGCCAGACCTGCTGCCCGCCGATCCACAAGTTGCCCGACGACGGGACCACCCGGTCTGTCTCCACCGCCACCAGCGCCTCCTGGCCGTCGGGAACAGCAGCTTCAGGAGGATCGGCCGAGGGCAGTTCAGGCTGCCGAGAGCCAGCCCTGGCCAGCTGCGGCGGCACCCGCAGCGGCGAGACCGCGGGGGCGAACCGGGAGGCGGGGAAGGCCATGCCCAGCGACTGGTGCCGCCGGTCGGTGTTGTACTCCTGGCGCCAGGCATCCAGCGCGGCCTGCAGCGCTGCGAGGGACTCGAACGGGCCGTGCACCTCCAGCAGCTCGTCTTGCAGGGACTGGTGCAGCCGCTCGATCTTCCCGTGGTGGTCGGCGACCTCGGCTTAGTCCGCCGCGCGGTGATGCCGTTCTCCCGGCAGATCCGCTCGAACAGCACCTCGGCCGGGCGCGGCTTGATGAACCGGCCGGTAAACACCGTGCCGTTATCGGTCAGGACTTCCTCGGGCACCCCGTAGACAGCCATCGCGTCCACGAAGGCCCGGCAGACCGGCCGGGCGGTGGCCCGCCGCACCGCGGTGGCGATCACGCAGTACCGGGAATGGTCATCGATCCCGGTCACGATCTTCACCTCGATGCCGCCGGTGAGAAACGCGCTGGCGGTCACGTCCAGCTGCCACAGCTGCATCGGCACCGGCCGTTCCCACCGGGTATAGTCCTGCCGCCTGCGGCGCCGCGACCTGGGCTCGATCAGCTGGTTGCGGACCAGCACCCGGTACACCGTGGACCGGGTCACCGTGCCCAGGCCGCGGCGGCCCATCTCGAACACCAGCCGCTTCGGCCCCCACTTGCGGTGCGCCCGGCGCAGCTCGCAGACCGCCGCCTCCAGCTCGGCCGGGATCTGCCACGGATGAGCATGGACCTTGTGGCTGCGGTCTTCCAGGCCCGGCGGTCCTTCGTCCCGGTAGCGCACCAGCCAGGCATGCACGCTCTGACGGCTTACCCCGTACCGATCGGCGACCTCGGTCACCGGAACCCCGGCCAGCACTTCCAGCACGGCCCGGTATCTCTGCTCAGCCACGCTCAACTCCCACAACATGAGCGGAGTGTCAAGCATCAAGCGGAGCCCATGTGTCAAGCATCAAGCGGGACAGCACACGAATGGCCCCGAATACCTGTGAGAACTTTCTCTGCGTCTTCAAGGGCGCGCCCAGCGCGCCGCGCGCCTGGCGTGACTGCGCACGGGGTCAGGCGGAAGAGTTGCCGCACTCAGCAGAGCGCGGCGCGATGCGCCCGCGGAACCCGCCGTACCATGCGGCGGCCGCTCGCCTTAGTGCGAAAGCCCACGGCGGCGGCCGCCGAGGCACGAACCGCGGCAGCTCGCCGCGCTGGCTGAGCGCCGTACGCTGCTGACCATGCGCGGCCATCCTCCAGGCACGGCCATCAGTGAAGCCGAGAAAGGTCAATGTCAAGGGTGGCCGTGCGAGTTGGCGCTACGCCCACGATCTACCTTCGTTGGCGCTAAGCTGTCTCACGACTCAGCCACAGCGTTACTTCGTATAGCACGAAACATTCTTGACTAGACGTAATAAGTTGTTCGTCCGGGAGGCAGGCAATGACGTCCTCTAAGAATATTGAGCCGATGGACTGCGACTTTTGCAAGATCGCCCGCGGTGAGGACCCTTTTGTAAGGGCGGTCTGCGCTGCGGAGAATTGGGTCGCATTCTTTCCTCTAAATCCTGTAACACTTGGGCACACTCTGGTAATACCTCGGACGCACGTGCCCGACCTCTGGCGAGTCGAACCGACTCAGGGGGCGGAGCTAATGACGGCCGTAATAAAAATGGGTAGTGCCATAGAGTCTGCGCTGTCACCAGAAGGCATGAACCTGATTACCTCTGCCGGTAACGCGGCTGAGCAGACGGTTCTCCATCTGCATTTGCATCTCGTTCCGAGATGGCATCAAGACGGCTTCGGCCGCATATGGTCTCAGAGGGGACAGGTCGATAACGCAAGACTTGATCATGCAGCCGAACGAATCCGGCAGGCCTGTGCGGACTTTCCCCTAGAGTATTGACAATTCACAAGAGCTCAAGGAATCCCACAAAGGAAGAGCGTAAAGTGGCATTCGTAACGATCGCTCAGGCATTGGAAGCGTCTCGATCGGCCTGGCAAAACCGTAGCGTGGCTGAAAATCAGATCAAGAAGTCGGCCTCCCTCCCGATGGATACCGACTTCGACATTTTCATGTCCCACTCCTATGAAGATGCTGAGGTGATCGCAGGCGTAAAAGTCATTATTGAGCATACGGGCCTGACCGTTTACGTTGATTGGATTGCAGATGCACAAGCAGACCGAAGCCAGGTCACAAATGAAACAGCGGACATGCTCCGTCAACGGATGAAGCATAGCCGTTTTCTTCTCTATGCAACTTCGAAGGCGTCTCCTAGCTCAAAGTGGATGCCCTGGGAGATTGGCTACTTCGACGGTCTAAGGGGCGGTAATGTCGGTATTTTGCCAATCGTCCAGTCGACAAATGACGCCTTCAACGGCCAAGAGTACCTAGGCCTCTATTCTTCTTATGAACTCCTTAACTTCACTGACGCTGGCTGGCAACTCGGTCGACGTACAGGCACACGTCAGGGTGAGATGCTTAAAAGCGATGCTCGCCGTTTACAAACTAAGTGGTGGCTGGTTCGTCTAAAGCGTTACGGCAAGGATAACGACAGCTAGCACCGTTGCGCCATAAAAGGCCCAGGCCGACGGACTGCCAATCGCTTTGAACACTTCGGCTAGTGTCACCTTCCCTGCGCTTAGATTCCAAGCATCATCACCTTCTGTGGCGGCCTTGTTGTAGAGCATTCTATAGCGTCGCTCAAGGGCTAGGTAGTAAGCGTCAAGCAGTCCGAGAACCACTATCGGGTACATACTGAGCCACGCGTAACCTGCTTTGTGTGTATTGATAGCTACACCAAGCAGTGCAGTGACGATGGTTACAGTGAACCCTTTCAGCGCACCGGAGTTGCCGGCAAGACGAGTGATGATTGCCTGGATCATCTGTAGTCGCGAAGCGTTGGGCATATGAAATTCACCTAGTATATTTAAGACGTCACCTATGACGTCATCCGGATTGAACCGGCAATGGTACGACGGTCGGGAACCTAGACGAACAGAAGACGTGTAGAACTTTCTAACGGGAGCCCTCTGCGGCTCTGAAGCATCCCAAAAACTCGTCCAGTTCCTGCTGTATGAAACCATATCCCTACCTTCGTCAGCATCGAAGGGTTGCAGAGCCCGCGACCGCACCGTATCGGCGTGCTGTTCGCCCATTCTACTACTAGGCCATGGCCTCGGACGCTCAGTAACGGTAGTTGAGAGCGGTGAAGAATACCAGGTGCAGAAGCTCCTGAGCGAGCCGGTTGAACTGTGTATCGACGGGACGGGCTGCGCAACTTGTTTTGTCTACGCAGCCTTACCGCACAAGTTACACCCTAGCCTCCTTTACTGCCGTTCCTCGATAACCATCAGAGTCGCTCCAGGACTCGATCCCAACGAGCGGACGGATAGGCTCACCAGACCGAAACCGCTGAACAACAGTCCGCAACACGACATCAAAATCTCGTATACCACGATCAGCGGCGTCGCGTGTAGGTTCACGTATCAACCAACTATTGTCCAGGATGACATCAAACACAGACCTATCAGAAAAAATGTCTATGTCATATTCATTTTGGAAAAGGCTCCGTGTTTGAAGGTCCTTGTCATCGACAAGCTTTGCACATTCAACGACGGAAAGAGATGGCGATGGCCCCTGTGAGACATAGCACTTCCAGGAACGGGACAAGCGATCTGAATCTATCCATAGTCTTACTAGCGGCCCTTGATATGCCCACGACAGACCCCAAGCGTCGAATACCATGAAGTTCTCTGTGGCTGCTAGCCTTACAAGAGTGTCTGTTAGCTTTCTTGCTACGCTCACGCTTGTAAGTATAGAACGAATATTCGGATCGCCGCGCAGCCAGATGCCTTCTATTGTCTTCTCGCTATACCCAGCGATCTCTAGCATTATCTGAGTGGCCGATATATAGCGGTAGTCCAGCCAATTAGCTAGCAGCCGCGCGTGTGTGGTTTTCCCTGCCGCAGTTAGACCTGATACAACAATGTTATCGCCATATTGCATTGAGCGACTCCTCAGGTTTAGCACTCATTCCGAAGCCTAAACACGAACTGATCAAGTTTAGTTGGTGAGCTGCCTCTAAACCAACAGGACTGCAGCTTGTGCTCCCACGGGAGATGTCGGACGCTCGAGGCCGAAGCCAGTATGGAAGGCCCATCGACATACGGCCGTAGGCCTCGATGGACAGCGAGTCGGCTGCTCGGGGTCTACCACTACGGTCCACTCCCCACTCCGCAACCCTACACGGCCCCCAACGGACCCGCATTGCGGCGAGATCGACTCAGTGTAGGAAGAACAACTGGCAGCGTTCGCGATCACGACGGAGGGAACCAGGAACATCTTCCCTCAACCGGTTGCCCGACCAGCCCCGCCAAAGATAACATCGGTAAATGCTCCTT
>Ga0335073_10002867_pt1 | contig 23774 bp, 27 predicted proteins | sample Lox_Sample_22_FD_207093 | JGI IMG/M metagenome (GOLD analysis project Ga0335073, IMG submission 207093) | Soil microbial communities from Loxahatchee National Wildlife Refuge, Florida, United States - Lox_Sample_2.2 | ecosystem: Environmental > Terrestrial > Soil > Wetlands | place: USA... | reverse complement strand
ATAATCGAGAACTCTATCCTCGAGGAATTCTAGGATAACTTCTCGGGTTGTCACAATTGATGTCGAGATGCATTGGAGACCTAGAGGAATCGAAATGCTTTCCATCTCTTGTCACAATAATAACGTGGTGATGAATATTCGAATGGATGTCAATCCAGTAACTATTCGCAAGGAAGGCCATCTCCGAATGAAGGGTTGCCCGATTGCCGCCAGATGGCCATTCAGCCCCATCCCACATAAAATTTCCTATTATTTAACCCAAAGCTTGAGACCAATCAAGATGGCTACTGAGGCTGAATTTCCGAAAATACCGTTGAAAATTCCTCCAGTTTTGCAGTTCCTTCGGTATTTACGGCGATCTCGGCGACAACATTGAGGTAAGGGATTGTTTCGTGATGGTTGCAACGAACCTAGAATTGCTACCATCGGTCAAACGGGACATATAACTTGTTTTTTAAGTTACTTTGGAGTTTTTGATAGGACCAGATCAATGAGGAAATATAGGGTAGAGCCGACTAGAGACGGATGGGATAGAGATAAGATGGACTGGTAGGAAAATACGAACTTGTTGGAGATGGCGTGCAGATGAAGATGGGATGAAAGGTGTTAGGAATTTCAGGCTCCTGAATGTGGTCCGATTCTAAATCCGGGGCCAATCATATGCGGGTGCCTAAATAAATAAGCGAGCGAGCGTCTATGGAGTGGAGTACTTCATCTTATTATTGAACCCCTCATCGTCCATCATCAGCAATGGCGACCGTCACCGACACTGTCACGACAGCCAACATGGCTCAATATCTCAAGGATAAAGTGAGTTCTGTTAAAGCAACTCCTATCGATGACATTCCAAAGGTAATTGCTCATACCATCGTGTTGACTAAAAATGATGTAGATTGTCGCGAGACAAAGAGAGTATTTCGAGACAGGCGCAACACGTCCGCTCTCCTTTCGCAAGGAACAAATTCGAAAACTGTATTACCTTGTACACGATCATACGGAAGAATTCATCGAATCATTGAGATTGGATGTCGGTAAACCTCGACAAGAGGCATTTTCAATGGAATTAAGTGCCTTGGTTCAAGATATTCTCAACGTCGTGCGAAATGTAATCTCCTCTTCATCGTACGAGATGAACAAAGACTGAATGATATGGTAGGTTGACAGCTGGGCAAAAGAGGAATATGTGCCTGTCGCCGCAACATTTAAATTGAACAAATGTAGAATTAGAAAGGAACCACTTGGCGTTATGCTCGTGATGGGACCTTGGAACTTCCCAATCTGGTGCGCTCTTTGTCCTGCTCTCGGCGCCATTGGGGCGGGAAACACAATCATCTTAAAGGTATTCTCATTCCCACGACACAGCTGAATTGTAGCCTTCGGAACATGCACCTCATACAGCTGAACTTCTCGCTAAGCTCGTTGCAAAATACTACGATCCCGAGTACTTCACCGTTGTAAACGGTGCGGTCCCCGTCGCTAGTGCCCTTCTCAACGAGAAATATGATCACATAGTTTACACTGGAGGCTCGCATGGGGCGCGCTTCGTTGCCCTTGCCGCCGCCAAAACACTTACACCTTACACTCTTGAACTAGGCGGCAAAAATCCCTGCGTAGTTGACCTTTCCGCATCTGACAGCAAACTCGAATTATATGCTCATCGCATCATGTGGGGAAAATTCTGCAACGCAGGACAAATCTGCATTGGCTTAGACCATCTAGTCCTCATCGGAACTCCAGAACAAGAAGAAAAGTTTCTATCTTTGGCAAAGAAGGTTGCTACTACTTTCAGCAGAGGAGGGAATATTGCTAGGATTGTGAATGAAGCTCATTTTGAGCGGTTGAGCGGATTATTGAAGAATACAAAGGGACAAGTTATTCATGGGGGCGAATTGGATAAAAGTGAATTGAAGATTGGGATTACGATTGTTCAGGGGGTGACTAAGGATGATAGTTTGATGAGCGATGAGATTTTTGGACCTTTGTTACCTGTTTTGAGAGTTGGTACTGTGGATGAGGCTATTTCCCTTATTCGACAATCGGAGATACCGCTCGCAATGTACCCTCATATCCTGATTTACTTGCTGACTATGAATAAGGTACATCTTCTCCCCAAATCGGAACTTTATCAACAACATCATGGATAAATGTCCATCTGGAGCAGTTACCATAAACGACACTCTAATGCACTCTGCAGTTCCCAACCTTGTACGCACTCTATCCCCATTCTTACTGCAGGTGCCTAACTATAGCCCTTTGGTGGAGTCGGAGGCTCGGGACTCGGCTTTTACCGCGGCAAATATGGATTCCTCCGCTTCTCCCATCTCCGTTCCATAACTGAAACCCCCACCTTTGGATTCATGGAGAAACTTCTTTCTTCGAGATATCCGCCGTATACTCCTGAACGGCTCAAGAAGATGCAGCAATTGGTGGGAGATCCGACGCCGCCTTTCACCAGAAGAGAGGGGAGTGCTGAGAGAGTTGGAAGTCTAGGAGGATGGGTTTATGCTGCTGGTGCTGCTGTTTTGGGAGTTGCTGGCGGTTTGATGTTTTGGAAAAGGGGTGATGCCGTGAGATTGAATTGAGTGGAAAAGCGTGAGATGAGGTGGAATGTGATAGTATTTTTCATTGTGGTGGTTGTAGTGTGCATCTTATTGTGAGATTAGGTAGCTGAACATGTATATCTATTCCCCAATCGCGAGCTGGCTGCAAGATCTGCGTGCAGGAACATCGGTCCGATCGGTCTTATTTCGCCGATCACCCGAGCTGGATCGCAACGGACCCTTTTGAGTTGATGAGATCACGAAATAATTTCTTTAATCTGATTCGCAAGCGGTCAGGAGGACAATTTCGAGGAGTGCATTAGATTCGAGTAAGCACTCATTATACCATACTCATAGAGACTGTTGATCCATTCGCCCGGACCAAGACCCTTTCGATGGACAGAACTGGTGTGCGCCACGTTTAACGGCAATCCCACTGTACAATGTTCAGTTACGGGATAGCTGAATTCTCCGTTATCCCGTTACCGGGTCAGCGTCCGTTCGGAAGCATTGCGCTTATACTGCGCCGTTTCCAGTTACGGGGACACTGCGATCAATTAAGCAGTGAATTAAATCCCTCTGCAGCTTAGTGGATACCGGTGCTCGGAACAATGCGCGTCATCGCGATTCAGTTGCTAACGCCTTCCTCCCACCCGAAGCGGGCCAATGATCCACAATCATCATCCGACAAGAATTTACAAATGGGCTATTTTTTGGTAATACGATGAGATCAATTGAACAATTAAAAGTTGCTCGTGATAGTTTGATTAAGGTTTTGTATACCCTGACTGCAACCTGCTGACCGGGATATGGTTTCCGACGAAAGAATTCATGTAAGTCTGTCCATCTCTTTCTATCATGTGCCGTTTTCCGAAAGGAATATGGAGCTCCTCGTATTGAAAATTGAAAAGCCGTTCGGACACGGAAGAGGCCCGAGTGCGCCGAGTAGACGAATTGACTATCTGACTTGACGAGTTGCATGGCTTTTTGGTATTTCGAGGTGAAGAATTGCCAGATTATTGGCCGGGAAGACGATTTTTCTGAGGCGTTCAAGTTTGGTGATTGGCTGGCTGTCCAATGCGGCGATTATCCGATGACGCACGGACGAAAGGAAGTGCGGAGACGTGAGCTGTGGAAAGGCGAATTACACAACCGGTGATCATTATGCCAAGCAGGTGACTGTAACTGTTTTTGTTAACCTCGACATAGCCAAACTCGGGGTTACCCCCAAAGGAATATCGCAACAAAAACAAACTTCCAACCACCACCAACCCCCCATCTGCCCTATCCTACCCTCCTCCCCGGACCCCTCCACGAAAAGCCAACCGGAAAGTCTACCATAACCTATCGGTTCAAGACTCATCATTCTCTGCAAGAGACACAGAGCCAGAACTCCCCTCGTACCCCCGTCCCTCCGTCCCCCTCCACGTTTTCCCTCCCCCTTCTCCGATACCAGCATAAACTCATAATACTCCGGGTTATTAAATATAAAATAAAAAGGTAAAAATAAGCGCTGGGAAGAATAAAAGGGAATGTCATCGCTCCCTCCCGGCCGAGCTACATCTGATTCACAACATCAACATCAACAGCAACAGCAAGCACGACAGAGTCCCACTCAGAATTCACAGTCACCAAGAGGATCACCTCCAGCTCAGGGTCAGCAGAGACATCCCTCGTTCGGAAACGCAGCTCAACAACAAGCTCTATTTCAAGCATATCTACAAGCCCTTCGTGCTGGACAGATCCCAATGCCTAGCTTTACCCAGACAGGTCCCCAGGCTTTTAGCCCTCAACAGTATGTAAATCACAGTCGAACTATATCCGATGCCAAGAAAGGAGTAACCTATGTTGGACAAGAGAACTTGAAGAAGTTGCCTATACCCACGTTGGAGGAGACATGTCAGATGTATTTGGACTCTGTCAGGCCGTTCTTGACGGAGCGGGAGCTTGCAGATACCAAACATGTCGTTCAAGATTTTAAAGAACGAGAAGGTCCAGGGTTACAGAGACGGTTGATCAAGTATGCCGAGAATAAGCCGAGCTATATCGAACAGTTCTGTACGTCCTTTATTGATGCATGACTAATATGCTTTCAGGGTATGATTCGTATTTGAATTTTGATAATCGTAAGTTATCTTCACATGTACCTTGCTAATCTGTGTAGCTGTTGTACTCAACTTGAATCCAATGTATGTGGGTTATGATCCCTAAAAGACTGACGAAATAGTTTCCTCCTGGAAGATGATCCTACACCCGCTCGAAATAACCAAGTCACTAGAGCTGCCTCGCTCGTCATCTCAGCTCTCTCCTTCGTCCGAGCTCTCCGCCGAGAAGAGTTACCTCCAGACAACTTCCGAGGCACTCCACTATGTATGTACCAATACTCCCGCCTCTTCGGAACTGCACGGATCCCCACAGCAACAGGCTGCGTGATGGAAACCGACATCACCGCCAACCACATCATCGTCCTCTGTCGATCCCAATTTTACTGGTTCGATGTCCTCGATGCAAACTCAGACGTCATCATCACCGAAAAAGATCTCGTCGCAAACTTTGAAGCCATCATCGAAGATGCGAGATCCACTCCCGTCCGAGATGCCGCAAAAACAGCAATTGGTGTATTGTCCACAGAAAATAGAAGAATCTGGGCTGGCTTACGTGACCATTTATTAAAAGATGAGAGTGGCAGAGAAGTTCCTCCCAACAGGGAGAGTTTACAAATTGTTGATTCGGCATTGTTTGTAGTTTGTTTGGATGATACGGAACCTGTTGGAACGGCAAAAGTTGCGGAAAATGTGTTGAGTGGAAGTTATCGTCTTGAAGATGGAGTGCAAACAGGTACTTGTACGAATCGGTGGTATGATAAGTTGCAAATTATTGTATGCAAGAACGGCGCTGCTGGCATCAATTTCGAACGTACATCTCACCAATATCGTCGATTGCTAATGTGTAGATACTGGTGTGGATGGTCATACTGTCTTGAGATTTGCCTCGGATATATATACCGATACTATCCTTCGATTCGCACGGAGTATAAATGCTGCTGCGCCTACTCTCTGGGCATCCAACTCTCCCGATCCGGCAAAGCGAGACCCCGAATCGTTCGGCGACGTAGATACAACACCTCACAAGATCGAATGGATTCTTACACCGGAACTCGCCACTGGGATCCGTTTTGCAGAAACCCGTCTGTCCGATCTCATCCTCCAAAACGAAACCGAAGTCCTTGAATTCCAAGGATACGGTAAAAATTTCATCACCTCAATGGGCATCTCACCAGACGCATTCGTCCAGATGGCCTTCCAAGCCGCCTACTATGGTCTCTATGGTCGTGTTGAACCCACCTACGAACCAGCCATGACCAAAGCGTTCAAACACGGTCGCACTGAAGCCATCTTCACAGTAAGTCAAGAGAGTTTGGACTTTGTTCAAACGTTTTGGGGAGACGTGTCACCTGCCATCAAAGTGAATGCGTTGAGGAAGGCTTGTGATAGACATGTTGAGACTACGAAACGATGTTCTCAAGGGAAGGGATATCATCGACATTTATATGCCTTGTTTTGTATTTGGGAAAGAGGTGCTGAGTCTGGTGGGAATTCACCTGTGGAGGATACAGTCATTCCAGCTGATGCTCTTAAGAGTGGGAAGAATGGTACTACGACTGTACACGATGGACATGTGGAGTTGACTGTTGCTGGAGGACTTTCGGATCGGAATGGAGCGGCTACGCCGACTGGCAGTATTCGTGGAGATGATCTTCCTGGGATCTACGCTGATGTGGCTTGGGAGAAGATGGGCAATATTGTATTGAGTACCAGTAATTGCGGCAATCCGTCTTTGAGACTCTTTGGTTTTGGCCCCGTTAGTGCTGATGGTACGTTACTCTGGTGAGATGAGATTAATGGCTAGGTTTCGGATTGGGATACATTATCAAGGACAATGCAATTACCGTTTGTGCATCCAGTAAACATCGACAAACGAAGCGATTTGTCCTCCTTCTGCAAGATTATCTCAATGAAATCAAAGTCTTGCTTAAACAAACGTCACCAAGGAAGCCACGATTCCGTCCTGGGGACGAGACTAAGGTTTCCACTCGTCAAGGACGAAAATTGTCCGTTACGCCTTTAGAACCAGATTCGACGGAAGCTTCCGACGAAGAAGACACCGAGATGGGAGGATACGGATATTTCGATGTCGGCAGCATGGCCAAACTTATCCGTGATCAAGAAAGGAAAGCAGAAGAACAATCTCGTGCGGGAGATGATATAGCGAAAGCGCGTCGTCGAGCAGCAATTGGACGACGTCTCCGTTTGACAGATTACTAGAAGTCACTTGTATTTCCAGTCCACCATGTACATTAGTGTTAGGATTAGGATAGGTATCGAGGGATTTGTTTTGGTAGGGAATTTATATGTATATCCATTTCAGAGTATAAGTCTTGCTACACAAACCAATTAACCCACTGTTAAATCCCCATCCCTTTAAACAACGCCGGAATCCTCAATTAACTATTGTGACAAGTAATATGCGTTCTTTCTCTACTAAGCAACAACTTTCACTCCTACGCAGGGTAATCGCCATGTCCGGTTGCCCATAAGATATCTCAGCCATCCCGCTCCTATCCCCATCGATCTTCCATCTGCTGGTGGTCGTGCACTGAAGACGTTGCCGTTATTAAAGTCCAGAAGACATCTGTCTGACCAGTAACATGAAGTCGAAAACAATGTGATGATAATTACACTGCAATAGACACTATCCGTCAGGTGAGATGATGTAGATGTGTACCATGGACGATGCATGAAAATAAATGATATGACAAGGAGAAGGACAAAGTAGGGAGAAGCGGAGGATGAGAGGAATAGACTGTGATGTCAGTATGCTATTTGTCATACGAGTTGACGTACATAGGAAGGAAAGCACGTAAGCAGTACATCGAATGGAGCGCTATTTTGACGACGGGATGTTTCAGCCTGTACTTGCGTACAGGCTCTTTCAAGAGAGAAGTACGGACTTGTAGGAATAGCGATGGAAGATTTGGTGATGCTAGGGGAACTGTTGGGGCGCCAGAACTTGGTGGTTGGAATCAAGATTTTGTACGACTCAGCGTTGACTGCCATGTTTGAAATTTCGCAGGTCATCGAAAGCTCAAAAAGGTTTGTGCAGATCTTCCTTCTCCTGAGGTGACTCTGAACGAAGAAATGCCTGAGAAGTCGCGAGGACGCAAACCCGCCAGGGGAGGCGGCAGAATGGTTGACGATGGTCAGACACAGAAAGCAGTATCGTTTGAACCCGAGCAAATGGACGTAGACGACAAATTCGATGAACTCACCAAGCCTATGTATAAGGGCAAAAGAATAGATGAAGCCATTCCTTCTGCAGTGGTAGGATCCCTCCATATTTCCACGTTTAAGAACTACAACTAATGATGAGGATAAATGGGAACTTCTTCCTGCATTCCTTAAAGTTAAGGGACTTGTTAAGCAGCATATCGACTCATACAACTATTTCGTCGACGTTGACATGAAGAAAATTCTCAAGGCAAACGAATATGTTCTTAGTGATGTCGACCCACATTTCTTTCTCAAGTAAGAGAGCTTTGAAAACTGTGACTGAGTGTAGATATTTGGACATCCGTGTAGGACCGCCAACTATCAATGATTTTAGTATGGGTCCGACAACTCAAGCTCCTCCAGATGTCTATCCTCACGAATGTCGACTGCGCGATCTCACCTATTCCGGTATCATATATGTCGATGTCCAATACAGACGCGGTTCCGAAATCGTCACCAAAAGAGGGCAACCTATAGGTCGACTTCCTATCATGCTGAAAAGCAACAAATGTCGATTATACGGTGCTACCGACGTGGAAATGGCACAAGCACAGGAATGCCCATTAGATCCTGGAGGATATTTCATTGTGAAGGGAAACGAGAAAGTTATTCTGGTGCAAGAGCAAATCAGTAAAAATCGTCCCATCGTAGAAGTGGATCCCAAACGAGATTATGTGCAGGCTTCGGTTGCTAGGTATGCACTTTTCCCGTGTGTGATCTGACCGCAGTACTACCCACGAACGGAAAGTAAAGACTTATGTCCTCTCTTCAAAGGGGAAAATGTATCTGAAGCAGAACAGTATTTCCGAAGATGTGCCTATCGTCGTTCTTTTCAAAGCTATGGGTATTCAGTCAGACCGTGAGATATTCGAGTTGGTTGCTGGTGATGATCCCGATTATGGTGACATGTTCGCCATCAACCTTGAAGAATGTGCTAAGATGGAAATCTTCACTCAACAACAAGCTCTTGAATGGCTTGGAACTAAAGTCAGAGTGCCTAAGAGGGGAAATATTCAACGAGGGAAACCACAAGATGAAGCCAGGGAATTCATAGCCGATTTTATTCTAGCTCATGTTCCCGTCATCAATGGAGACATGAAACCCAAAATCATGTATATCGCCGTTATGGCTCGAAGAGTTTTGATGGCGATGAAAGATCCAAAGCTAATCGACGACCGAGATTACGTGGGTAACAAGCGACTCGAACTAGCTGGTCAACTTCTCGCATTGCTGTTTGAAGATTTATTCAAACGTTTCAATGTAGAGTTAAAGGGCGGTATCGAAGACGCCACCAAAAAACAAAACCGCACGTCTCAATTCGATGCACTAACCCAACTCCAAAATCACAGCGACGTCATTACTCACGGCATGGTCCGCGCAATCTCCACCGGTAACTGGTACATCACACGTTTCCGAATGGCTCGAGCGGGAGTCACTCATCTGTTGAGTCGTCTCAGTTATATTGCTGCTCTCGGAACAATGACAAGAATCACATCTCAGTTCGAAAAGTCACGTAAGATCTCGGGGCCTCGTGCTTTGCAACCTTCATCTTTCGGAATGTTGTGTCCTGCGGATACACCTGAAGGCGAATTATGTGGTCTTACAAAGAATTTGGCTCTTATGACACATATTACTACAGATAGCGAGGAAGGACCAATTCGAGCGTGTGCTTTTATGCTTGGTGCTCAGGATATCGCATTGATCTCGGGACGAGAATTGCATGAACATGGAACCTATGGAGTCTATGTCAACGGCACAATAATCGGCATCACCAAATTTCCTGCAATGTTCGTCGAAAATTTCCGCCAATTGCGGCGTACTGGACGTATCTCGGAATTTGTGAGCGTATTCGCTAATCACCATCATTCGGCAATTCAAATCGCTTGTGATGGAGGTCGCATTTGTCGTCCAGCCATTATTGTTCGAAATGGTAAAAGTAAAGTCACGCAGCGACATATCGACAGACTCAAAGCTGGTGAGATGAGTTTTGATGATTTCCTCAAAATGGGATTGGTTGAATACCTTGATGTAAATGAGGAGAACGATTGTATGGTGGCAATGTATGAGAATCAAATCGGACCTCGGACAACGCATCTGGAGATTGAACCATTCACTATTCTCGGCGCTGTTGCTGGATTGATTCCTTATCCTCATCACAACCAATCTCCTCGAAATACGTACCAATGCGCAATGGGTAAACAAGCAATTGGGGTAATAGGGTACAATCAGTTGCGAAGGTTAGATACACTGCTATATTTAATGGTGTACCCTCAACAGCCTATGGTGAAAACGAAGCATATCGAACTCATCAATTACGACAAATTACCAGCTGGACAAAACGCCATGGTCGCTGTTATGAGTTACTCGGGTTACGACATTGAAGACGCACTCGTATTGAACAAAGCTTCTATCGATCGAGGATTCGGAAGATGTCAAGTTATGCGCAAAATGGGAACAACGTTAAAGAGATATGCAAATGGAACGTACGATATTATGGGTTTACCTGCTCGTAATGAAAACGGCGAACTCCCGGAAGAAGATGCCCAATTAGGAGAAGACGGAGTAGCAGAAGTCGGTGCCCGAATCCTTCGCGAACAGACGTATATCCACAAACGGGTCCCGGTAAATGCAGCCGACAATTCGGCTGCTGGAGTTCCCGGAACACAAAACCTTGGTCATCGTCCTGCTCCCATGCGCAATAAACTACCTGAAGAAGTCTACGCTGATCAAGTTATGATTGCCTCCACGGAGAAAGACGATGTTATTGTCAAGGTTTTACTGAGACAAACAAGAATCCCAGAAGTAGGCGACAAGTTTTCTTCAAGGCATGGACAGAAAGGTGTCTGCGGGATTATCGTGAAGCAGGAGGATATGCCATTTACTGATCAGGGAATTTGTCCCGACATCATCATGAATCCTCATGGTTTCCCTTCGCGAATGACAGTTGGAAAGATGATCGAATTGTTATCCGGTAAAGCTGGCGTTCTGGAAGGTAAATTGCAATATGGTACTGCGTTTGGCGGAAGCAAAGTAGAAGACATGAGCAGAATTCTCATGGATCATGGTTATAGTTACAATGGCAAGGACTACTTGACTTCTGGGATCACAGGCGAGTCAGTAGAAGCTTACGTATTCTTCGGTCCTGTCTATTATCAGAAGTTGAAACACATGGGTACGCCCTATTTCTCGGATCTCGCTAACTTCAGTCGTTGACAAAATGCATGCCAGAGCAAGAGGCCCTCGTCAAGCTTTGACCAGACAGCCTACTGAAGGACGAGCTCGAGACGGTGGATTACGTTTGGGTGAGATGGAGCGAGATTGTTTAATCGCTTACGGTGCTTCACAACTTCTCTTGGAACGACTTATGTTGTCATCAGATAAATACGATGTCGAAGTTTGTTCCACGTGCGGTTTAATCGGTACGTCTTCATCATGGAAAATGCTTACATTCAGGATATCGTGGATGGTGTCAGACTTGTAAGAGCAGTAAGGGTGTTGTTGGGATAACCATGCCTTTTGCATGTAAACTCTTATTCCAGGAGCTGATGTCTATGAATATCGGTATGTGATTTAGTTTTTCACGAGACTAACGATAGCACCTCGCATCATACTAAAAGATACCTTTGATTCTTAAAGCTTACCTGTCAGGAATCTTGAAGTAGCATATTTAGCCAAAGTCCTTATGGAATAGAGTGAATGATAAGCATAGATATTAGAGTTGACTCACATCTCACGCTACTCAAAAACGTTGTCGGTCACGTAACCATGGAAACTCCAGTGACATTTCCAAAATCCAAAATTCCGATGATCTTTTAGACTTTTTCGTGTTGCTCCTCACCAACTTGTGGACAAAGCTTTGGCTGTGATAGGCATACAGCTGTAGACATCGTCATGGTGTACTATTTTACTTCTAATGGTACCTCATTCTACTGATCCGCGTCTGATGTAATAGTTGTCACTCCTGAAGTGACACTTTACATGGGCAAAGACAAGTTTGAAAGTACCTCCCGTATCAATCGAAGCTAATCCGTGCCAGACGAAGACCTCATAAAGCATGGCCTCCCTCACGACGTATGGGTATATGTCTTGTCTTTTCGAAAGCTAATAACAGTTTCACGTCGACAATTTGTCGTCGGCCCATGTCTACTTACGGCTCCCAGAAGGAATAACATGGGACACAATCCCGCAGTCAGTCATAATCGACTGCGCTCAACTCACCAAAGCCAATTCAATCGAAGGTACCCGATTCTTTTAGATCTCTTGACTGAGAAAAGGAAATAAAAAGGATAATATAACAGTGATCTATACTCCCTGGCGAAACCTGCACAAGCAAAACGGGATGGCGACCGGTCAAGTAGGCTTCCACAATCAAAAGAATGTCAAGAAAGTGCTTGTGGAAAAGCGAATTAATGAGATTATAAATCGACTGAACAAGACTAAAGTTGAGAAATTTCCGGATTTGGCTGCTGAAAATGCTGCGTTTCACAAGGAAGAGAGACGAAAGGAAAAAGAAGCTTTAGAGGCTAAGGTATGTTCTCCTTGGACGACATGTTTTGTCCCTTCACGTTCGGGAGACTTATACTGAGCGTGTGCAGAGGAAGGAGGAAGAACGACTGGCGAGAGAGAAGAAAGATAAACTTGAGAAGGAAAGGAAGGTTTATGAGGACTTGTATGGAGCGAAAGCTACGCAGAAGGCTCAGAAAAGCCATGGAGAAGATTATGATGTGGAAGAAGATTTCTGGTGAACCATTTCTGTGGTGAATGTATTGCATATAGCCTTTCATCATTAAAGAGTTGAACGAGATATCCTAAGAATGCATACTTATTCGGCAAACCAAAACTCCTATAAACTCCACCTAAAACGAAAGTACAAATCACCAAAACTTTGCCATTTTCAATAATCCAAGACCAGATAATCGTCTATTCTCCTTCTGACTTTGTGTACTTTTCACACTACCTGAAGGACTTGCCAATATCTTGGCAGGAGGCAATTCCCCTGATTCTCGTCTCTTTTTAGTTTGTCTCAATGCAATGATCCGATCACGAACTTCTTCCAGTGAAAATTGTTTACGCTGTTTCCCTTCTTCCTCTGCTTTGAGCTTTAGTTCGCTTGTGGCGTAGATTTTGAGGAATTCTGTTGCAAGGGCTGTCGGGTCCATTGATTCTGGAGGTGCGGACGAGAGGGGGCGGAGATGGTCGTGCGTGTGCTCTAGGATGGTCCACTCGACGTTTGTCCATCCATCACCTAATTCTGGAAGAGAAGGCTTGGGATTGAGGGTTTGAACGGCTTGCTGTAAAGAAGAAGTCGCTTCTGTAGAAATTTCGCCAATTCCAGCATCGTTTTCTTGATGCCCGGCGTCACTTTCCTCAGCTTCATGGTCGCCGTCTACGTCATTGCCGTTCGTAGACTTTCTCTTCTTCTTCCTCGACTTTCCCTCTCGTCTGCAATTAGCGTTGCAAGCAAGTTGATTGCTTACGGCACGATCCCGGTCTTGAAGTCATCAGTTTTCCCAGTTGACTTCCTTCTTCGGTGTCTACAATGATTAGAGCACGAAACAATGCAAAATACCTCTTCCCACCGGTACTCACTTCACTTTCCTCTTCACTCTCTTCATCATACGAATATACATCTTCATCATCCTCATCAGCTCCGCTACGTCTCCTCTTCCTTCTCTTCTTCCCCTCAACAGGCCTACAATTAATTTTCATTCACCACGAACTAAAGGTAGCCAAATAGCACTACAGCATAAGGGAATATACACAATCCCATTCTTGAAATCATCGCTTTTACCAGCCTTCTTGCTCTTCCGTCTTCGACGCGTGCCATGTTCATCCTCCGTCCAGGACAATTCATCATCACTCGGCTCACGATAACGATACGTTAAATCGACACTATTTCCCGAACGTCTCTTAGTATTCTTCCTAGACGCGTTTTCGTCTCCTTGTCCTTCGCTCTGTGTGGTTTCGCTTGGAGCATGTGGAATTTGTTCAGGAACGGCATTGTCGAGAGGTGACTCAACTTGAATTGTGGAGGGAGTGAGTAGAGATGGTTTTTCGATTGTAGAACTCATCAAAGCTGTATCCTCAGCTTTTTCTTGGTGTTGTTCTTGATGGACCTCAGCTATGTCCATGGCGAGAGACGCGATCTGCACGAAGTGAAGTTTCAGGGGCAGGGGACAAAACCAAATTTGCAGTCAATTTTAGGTGTGATTTTGCATGCGATGTTTGTGTGGAGTTTTGCAGTCGGTTTTATGTGGCAATTTTGCTTCTGATTTTGCTGTGGAATTGTCGCCATTTTCCGTTGTTCTAGAGGGTACCACCTCGGCGCAGTCGCTGATTGGCTATTAAAGGATCCACCCTATCTCACACTGAATTTCGAAATTTCAGGCCATCTGTACACACCCATCATCTCCAGATTGCACTTTCTACATTCTTACGAGATGACTTGGTAATCTGAGAAGAAATACAAAGCAGTAGATAATCTGATGAAGAAGCTCGAGATCATGCTATTATCGACGCTATATTCCATCTCAGAGGGGCTCGCCAAGCTGAAATAGGAATCTCGAAACGAGAGACACAAGTCATTTTCAACACTTTGAGATTGCTCTTAGAATTGCATGCAGCCACCGGCGAGATCATTCCATTGTCAGGAAAGTTTTGCATCCCACGGAAGCAAGTCATCTCTTCAAATCCACCGATAAACGTCTCCGCCGGGTTTATTTCAAAATTCAAGCCCGACTATCTCGCCGATCTACGTTGCTTGAGACTTTGTATAGTTCTTTAATTGGCACGCTGACTGGGTAGGCATGTTGGCCGTCTCAACGATTGCGTCAGTGATTTACTTGGCGTCACTAGTGGCCATCCTCTGCGCTCCTATCAACGTCACTTCTGGATTTGTGATAAGCGTCTTCCGGGATGTCTCTGTACTCTGTGCATGTATCTATTATGTTGTATTAGGAATTAGTTGCCTGCTGTCTGTCCTCTCGAGCAATGATAGTCTTAGATCTCTGTGCAAAGGTGTAACTCAAACACTTGTATCGTTGCTTACAATTCTGTCATTGTGTTGGGCAGGGAGAACTGGACCCGAAATCTTCATGAAGACTGTTCAGACGTCAGATACATAGGAGACAACATTTCAGAAAGTAGAGAGTGACAATCTTTGGAATTAGAGATCGGCAAAATTCGTCCATTAAGTCCGGATTTGGGTTTATCTCGAAATACTGGATCCAATCCTCGATGTGTTGGAAGAGCTTTGGGATGAGGTGGGGTAATTCAAGCGGATGAGGGTAGACCACGGACCATGCACCACTAGGAGCCGGCGTCGTTCTGAAAGAGCATTCTGCTATTTGCGAAATTGTGATTTTGTTCATTTCTAGCACGCCTTCTGAACGGAGAATCGAGCCGGTCGACTGGTTGGGAGGGGAAGGCTCGAACAGACGGTAAAACTCGGCGTATCGATAGGCCAATTCATCGGGCTCTAGGTTCTCCTCCATATCCTGAGAGTCACTAAATGTTGTACACTATGGTGTTGACTGTTCGGGACACTCATAACCTGAATAACAGGCTGAGAAGACCCAGATGGAGACTGAGATGAGATGTCACAACGCCATAAAGACAATCTAGAGGAGGTCTTTGATACGCAAGAGAGTTTATTTCGTTGAACGCAATCTTCCATTCCTTTCTTCCAATCCTTTCCTGCCTTCTCTGTTCCTGAACACCAGATAAGCCTTCGACGATATTCCGCCGGATTGTCGCCGGGACACTAGGCCGTATTTAAGCCAATCGGTGGATCCGGGTCCCAAGTGCGCCCTAGAACAACCAGTCCTTGTACACATCAGGCACACTTATCTAATAAGGTTCAGCCACAGTGCATATAAGGTGTATCTGATTCGGCGAATGCACGGCGGGCTTGTACTACACCAAAATTTCCCTAAGGCTTGGCTTCTCTTGGCTTGCATCTGCAGGACACAAAGAGTCATGCAATTTCAAGTTGACTACATCTGCAAAAGTCCCAGTCGAAAGGCGACATAGACCTCAATGTCTGAAGAAAAGAACGAATCTACTCCTTCTTCCTCGTCCCAGAATCAGAACGAATCGGGTGCGCAACGACATTCGGAGAAACCGCAATATCGCGATTCAGTTCTAGAAACAGTGCGTCGAAACGTTAAAGAAGGCATGGAAACTGCTCAGCGGAATATTCAACAAGGCAAAGTTACTGCTCAGAGGAATATCCAGCAAGGTAAAGTTACTGCCTCGAGAAATATTAAGGAGGGAATGCAAACGGCGCGACGGAATGTTGTTCATGGATATCACACGGCTGAAGAAAATATTAGGAATGGAACGGACACCGCGTTGAGGAATATTGCGGAGGGTGCTGAGACGGCGAGGAGAAATATTGCAGGGACCTATCGACGTACAAGGAGTCAGGAATTTAATGAGACAATGCCCAAGGAGGGGAGTCAGGAAAGTCAGCATGGTTCCGTGTCGTCGGAAATTCAATCTATCGACACGAAGACGCCGCTTGCACCACCGCCTAGCCTGCCACCTGTTTCTCACACAATTGATGCCTCTCAAGACAATACTCATAATGAGATAGAAGAGGACTCGCTGCAAGCCAAGATTTCCCGACTCGAGCGCCGGATCGACGAACGTGGTCTGATAAATCGACCGAGCTACATATCCTAAAACGGGATGTTGTCGTGTGAACCGGTGGCGCATCTCACGTCCGGTCAAAGATTCCGGGATCTTACAGAAAATGAATTAAATCTACATCCCTTGATACAAGCAATCTTAATAAATTCACAAGAATCACAAATTCCAAGCAAGTAACGAGCAACAGTAAATCCATCCATCTCTAAATAGCAGCACCAAGAGCCTCTTTAACCCAGCTCTCCCCCGATTCGCGAGACTCGTGCCTCTCAATCCCCTCGCTTCCCTCAGACTGCTCTGCCTGCACAACTTCCTCCTCACCTCCATCGTGCTTCTGCACCGCATCATCACGTTTCAAAGCATCCCATGAAATAAATCCACTAACCTTTTCCCTTGGACTCAAACCCTCCTCAACAACAGTTTCTCCAGATCCCATATTTGCAACTCCCTTTCCCGGCCTCTCTCCCCTCTGAGCACGCATAGCAGCAACCCTCCCCACAAGCGGAGAAGTATCTACTTCCTCGTCACTAGAATATAATTCCCCTTCAAACTCATTCAACTTCCTCATTTCACCGCTAGGAGATTCACCAGAGAACCGTTCAAGGACAAAGTCACTTGTATTCCCGAGATAGTCTCTCAAATTGCGTTTCTGCAAGTTTTTGAGAATAGTTTGTTTGAAGAGGGGATTCATTCTTGTGGGATTATGACGGCCGATTGTGTGGGTGCTTGTTGTGGAAGTATGTACTGTTGTAGGAGTAGGGATTGAAGAATGGATACTTGACGTTGGAAAAGAGGATGTTGGATCTGTAGTATACTGATTAAGAAGGTCATTCCGGATAAGATGGTAATGAAATTGTCGATCGTTTTTGAATTGGAATAAGCCGATTTTTACCCTTGCAAGCCAGATTCGGAAATAGTATTGTGGATCTTGTAGGATGACAAGAAGGGTGTCTAGGTACAGAAGGATCCAACTTGTAATGCAAGTAATTGCGATAATGAGGAATTCTAGTAAAGTTGCGGGGGGAGGCGGAAGGAGCATTAATGTGAATGTGATTGTCCAGATTCCGAGAGCGAGATGGAGTTTTGGACTGATTGACATGTTCTTGGTCGAGCCGGATGTTGAAGATTTTGCGTTGGAGGAAGTTGCTTTTGTGAGAGGTGAAGAAGTCGTGGCTGGAGTGAGAATGTAGTCTTTTAAGTGTAAGTGTTGTGGTACCTTTGTAGCTTGTAGATGTTTGTGGTGAAGTGTCATCTGACGGGTTTGCTTGAGTCGTAATTGTTGAAGGAGAAGCCATCTGAGACGGTTCACTCGTGGTTACTTCAGGGAACGTTGTAATTTGAGCATTTGTTGTAGTTTCCATCGAAGAGGTCATTGTAGTGGCGACAGACATAGCGGTCGTAACTGCAGTAACAGTGACATTCATCGTATTATCAGCCGCAACGAGATTGCGAAGACAGGAAGCAAGGAGTAGAAAACAGTGCAACAAATGCTATTCATTAGCTAACATATAAATAGTGGACGAGACCATTGTTGAAATTCTTCGTTCGTACTGGGATGGTGTTGGTAAGTTTGCAAACTTTTGGGAACTGTGGTGCAAATTCGTCCTGTCAGATGATCTGTCAATTAATTATCAAAGATATAAAAGCCCAACCTTGCTCCGAGAAATAACTTAGCCTTCAAGCCATTCATTCCTACTGGTTCAATGCTGAGATTTTTTATGTCAAAAATTGGGACACGTGGATTCAGGTCCTATCCCATCCGACTAGAAACAGGAGCAGACATTATTATCCAAGGAGCAAAGAGTATTCTGGGGGTTTAGCAAACACAAAACGATTGCCTTGAAATTTGTGAGATGACCGATGAAGTGCAAGGACTGAGCATGTCTCGTGCATTTTCCCAGCTCGGAACTGAACTATAATGTAAGATCCCATGGCAGCTTTCTTCTGACATTTAGTATCTATTCCCGGGAAAGTTTTGGTCAACTCAATCAAGAGTTCATTACATCCCTGAGTGATGTTCTATCGAATTGAAGTCAAACTAGCCTTGACGCTCTCCTGGTCAAACAGGACTCAAGTACATTGCTAGTATCGATTCAAACGGTCAACGGGTCGTGGATTCCAATCTAGGGAACAAACATCCCAAGCTTTTCAGAAACCTCCGAGATCTGTTCAACCGTGTGAATAGCGCAACTTATATAAAGGACAGATTGTTAGCATCAAGTCACGGTGTAGTTCCGATTGAACTTCATTCGGGTGAATAATGATACTGTATTCGTGTGTGGCAACTAATTCCATTCCATAAAAGCAAATTCATATTACCGCCCCATTCTCACTGTCAGCCCAACCCAATTCAAATTAACTCCTGTCTGTGTTCTACAACTAAAGTGCACATCTGTATTCAGGACACGCCTTCCCGGGCTCACAGGTTGGATTGACGCATTTGGCAGTCGTCAAGGTAGCTCTCTTCTCAACATCACTACAATTAGCCTTGATCTCCAATCTCAACTACATCACCGGACTTGCCATCGCAATAGTAGCGAACAACAACACAAAGATAGCACTGAAGGTCTTGAACTGCATTTTGCAATTTGAAGCTCTCGAATAGTTGGGATTATTTCTCGATTACTGCCGCGCGATCGCGAGGTACATAGTGGTCTTGAGATGCAGCACTTATATACACAATTCGTTGGCATTCGGAATTATTGCGGGAAAGGTGGCTGGGGTAGTACAATGTCCGTTCCAAGGATTTTTCGGGGAAAGCTGGGGTTGTGAGTGTCGTGGTGAGACGAAGCGGACTTGGATACCAATTTGGGTTTCTGCGCCACGCCGAATCAGGCACCTTGTACAACGGCCTCAGAATAAGGTTATAAGCCTTGTCGGATTTATCCAATGACTCAAATTCTTCGTATGCCCCGTGCGACGACAGGCTTTTCTCGGACTCCGACGGACCTAAGTCGGGCAGAAACGTTATCTTAACCCTTTGGGCTCGATTGTTTTAATGTGTAATAAGATGGAGCAAGTACAAGAAGGGTTTGCTACTGATTGATGGATCTATTTGTATTGTCTAGCTAGCTTAAGGTGACGGTCTCAGGATCACAAGATACGTCATCAACCCATTTAGAACTTGAACTCAAAAGTGTATCCTTGACGACATAGCTCCAAGCATCCAACCCCTCTGAGTTGTGTCGTGCATCAAAAGCAGTCTTCCAAAGATGATAAGCCAACCTGTGAGCCTTCGAATCAATTGCGGCTGCATCCATCTTGTCCGCCTCACTCTCGTCTTTCTCAGTCTCCAGCGCATGTAGTTTTTCTTGCAAATGCGGCAGAATGTCTACCTCCGTCCACGCTTCAGGTAACTGGAGTAGAATTTTATTCAGCCAATCCTTGTGGTCGTTGAAGAATTTTTCGATGATAGGATGTAATTCGCCCCTCACCATCTCATTAATCACGTCTTTCCTGCGACACACTTGAATAGATAAACGTTCTGTGTATGTAGGAATCCCACTATCGTTGATGATGTACAAAGTCAGCTTCAAGTTGGTCGGGTATCGAGAAGTAGCTAATTTCATCCGGACCTTTTTCTGGATGTACGATGTGGTGCCCGGACAATTCGTAAGATTGAAGGGCAACGTGACATTCCAGATACCATACGAACTGACCAGAAACACATACCATTTGGGAGGGCAATACTACCATTAGCTCTTCTCAGGCTACGAGAAATCTTACCTCGGGGTAGTGAGGGAAGTGGTGGAGGCCATGGTCTCGGAATTTGACCCGCCGGGAATCCAATTCAAGACCCTCACCCTTTTCAACTTCATAAGATCCTGAATTGCATCCCAAAGGCTGCAGAATGATATCGAATTCGAAAGTAACAAGCGAGTTGGTATAGATTCCGTCTTCCATCGGCACACAAAAGGAGTGATTAGCAGTTTGGACCTGAAATCCTTTCGCAGACAATGTTGAAGTTGAAGTTGAATATTCGATATTTTGGCCAGTCCTTTTGACATATTCGATGAACTTGATTGAAACAGGAATTGGTTGACTAAAGATCAGTAGACACATTTTGGGGTACGAACAAATGTTTTCCTTGCTGGAGAATTCGGAGGAATTCTTCTGTCAGACGGACATATATGAGTATGAGATCATCTTTAATTTCGGTGAGATGTTCCGGCAGGTCTATGTTATACAGATGGGCTTCCAGGAACAATTCTGCGAACCAGTCGAGAGGCTTTTGTTCATTGCCACCTGGCGTAGGGAGACAGAGTAAGATCTGCGCAAGATGTTGCATATTGAGGCCTCTCGTTTGAGATTGTATAAAGTTGATAACTTCATAGGATCTGGAAAGCAAGGAAATCAAGTCCGACAACTTAATATCTTTTTCTTGCAATGCAATTTGGAGGAATCTGTGAGCCGTAGTTTCATGCAGTCCCGTTTTGTTCGTTACTACGGCTGCGGGTTGATGCTGTGTCCATATGCTTGCTAAGGCAAGCGGTACGGCCACGAGAACAAGTGCAAGGTAGCAGCTAAGCAAATCTCCTCCAGACTCTCTCAGATACGTCACTGGAATGGCAATCCCCTTTTTAGGCCTTTGCAATCCATCCGGATGACCATACAAGTGATAGTTCTCCCTGATTCCCGGATCTGTTAATCTAAGATATTAGCACAACTATCTAGCTCAAGATCCATACGATTTGTATGCCGAAGTCAGTTCGATGAACTTAGCTTGAAATTCTGCTTTTTCTTCATCGTCTTTGCCTTTATCCGGATGGTATTTTAAACTTTGTCTTTTAAACTGCTTCTTGATATATGCGTCCGTTGACAGAGGTGTAATAGCCAAAACCTCGAAAGGATCCCATATATCGAGAGGGACTTTGCCTGCCGAAATGACTTTATGTCCGTAGTTGATCAAAGCGCGCCAACCGAGTGCAAGGAACAAGCATCTTGCTAGAAAGGACCGGTGTTTGAAGTGTCGACGCCAAAGTTTCTTCTTTTTGAGTTTACAAGATTTCTGTGTGCAATTGACTGGAGGTCTCAGAACTTTGAGCTGCCATCGCAGGAACCGCCAACTTGTAGGCAGGACAACGCAGACAAGAAGGAAAAAGATCAAGTAGATGTCTGGTCCTTCCTGCGACATCATGGACTGCATTCATACTGTGAGGTCAGTAGCTATCGACGGTTTCCAAAGTGCCTCGTTGAGACAGTAAGAAAGTGAGACATGAATGTGGATCGAAGCGCTGTTGAGCCAATTCGTGCAATGAGAGCATTGCCAATGGGACTGAAAACCCTCAGATAGCAGATTCCGATTTTCTGGTCGGTCGAATGAGCGAGTTCAGGGTCCGAAGTTGGATGGATGGCGAGGGTTGGACGGCATCTTCACGTAGTGACCTTCGGTTTGTAGAGGAGAAGAAAAGAAAAATTCCGGCTCGTAACGGAAGTTGGAGAGGACGCACAGACTTATGACACAATGCGTTGTGGTGTCCGCCATGAATCCAGTTGTCGTCCTAACATATTGGTGGAGGCATCCCGATAGGTGGTGATGTCGTCGTAGGTTGGATGCAGGAAAAGGTTAACCGACAGCACCAATCGCAAGTTTTTCTGGGTCAGATCAATCAATCAAGACTGCATTGTGAATTCACACGGGTCACACAATAGTATTGAACGCATAGAGCAAAGAAGCGGAGAGCGAAGTCGAAGTGCCGAAGGTAAAGTTCAACACATTGTTGCAGCAAGACTCAATGAAGACTCTGTCTTCAGAGCTAACAATACGAAGCGGAAGCTTATTGTGTCGATTGTGGGGTCATCTGGCACTCAATGGGCGATCCGATTGATCAATCAAACTTTATAATTGCGACTCAATACTCTTGATCCCTCCGACGCAAGATATAAAGATCACTTCCGTCGCCCAAGTTTCAAAAACAATCCAGACACTACTTGATCCAAGACACCTCAGAAAATGCAATTCAGAGTCATCGTAACCTTGTTAACGCTGTTCGCCGGTATGGCACTTGCTATGCCACAAACTGCCGTGTACTACCATCTTTGAGATATGGCTGATATTAGGTTCATGAGGAGAGATGAACGTGGGAATCGAGTGGAAGTCAGGTGTGTTAATCCCACTTGTAGTCCTGGGAGGGCGTGTCCTGAGTATTTTTGCGCCACATTTCCAGTTGCGTAGGCATGGAGGGAGAAAATGGGTATAAATTAAAGAAAGTGAAGAGTATCTGGCTTCTAAGCAGAGTGAGAAGAAAGAAATTCCAATCAGATTCTAGCAACTACAGCATCTAGCCAAAGTCCATAGTGATTCGTCGCTTGGTGAGATAATCGTATGAAGCGGTCATCAAGTGTTCACAAATTAAATCTGGCGATCTCGGCAACGAAATTAAAGTGAGATCGAGATAAAGATGGGGGTGGCGGCCCCCAGATTGTCCGTTCTTCGACTTAAACGGCGGCTAGCTTAAAGCTCTATAGGTCCATCAGGAGTGAGTTGAAGCCCATTGTTTCCCATCTGAAAACTCGAGCCCAATTAGATCCACGATCTTGGTACCACAAAAAGAGATATCCCCGTCATTACAAAGCGGCTACCTGAAACCGAGATTCACTGCGTCAGATAACGCGATCGAACGTCATCCCGAGGTTCCGGAGCCATCCCGCATCATTGGTATCTCGAGCTATTCCTGGGATCGAATAGTTGCATCCAATTACTTTTGAGTTATACAGAAGCAATCCTTGAGCCGATGTACCACCTCGCCGATTCCTCTCCTCCTATAGGCCACTATTCGCTTGAAAGCGACCCGAGTTCTATTGTCGTAAAAGGTTATTTGTAACTCTGAAGCACATGTCCAACTCCAGAACGTGCTCAGTCTGCAAGTCCGAACCTTGTTTCTGCAAATGCTGCAGCATTGCAGAGAACAATCATCTTTCCAACCCATTGTTCTCAGCCTGACCATCAGAATTCGGTAATTAAGATGGCGCCACCTTGTTTCAACACAACTATAAATCTCCGTTAGGTGGGCTAGACAATAGTCTGTTAAGGCTTCTACATCCTTTCGACCCGGCCGAAGTGTCCCTCATGGGTCTATAAGAAGCATTCTCATGCATGGGCGAAGACTAAATAACCTCAATCTTTCTCAACGAGGACGTCAACGAGATGGACCCAGATGGTAATGAAGACCAGTCGGCAGGGGACAAGTATCGGTAGGAAGCTTGTAGTTGTTTTGCTGACTTGAGATACTGCTGGAACTGCGGCGCTCTGTGT
>Ga0335073_10002865_pt1 | contig 23775 bp, 14 predicted proteins | sample Lox_Sample_22_FD_207093 | JGI IMG/M metagenome (GOLD analysis project Ga0335073, IMG submission 207093) | Soil microbial communities from Loxahatchee National Wildlife Refuge, Florida, United States - Lox_Sample_2.2 | ecosystem: Environmental > Terrestrial > Soil > Wetlands | place: USA... | reverse complement strand
CGTCCTGGTTCGCGCCGCACCGTTCGTCGCAGGCGCGCTTACAGTCTCTGGCTGTCTGAACGCGGGTATCCACTTTGCAAGCACGTCCGCGAGCTGAGGGAGTTCCCACGGCTTCGACAGATAATCGTCCATTCCAACCTGCAGACATCGATCCCGGTCGGATGACATGGCGCTGGCGGTCAGGGCGATGATGGGAATTTGGGGCTGATTCGACTCGCGGATGAGGCGCGTGGCTTCAAATCCGTCCATCACCGGCATCGAACAGTCCATGAGCACCAGGGAGTATGCATTGCGCTGGACTGCATCGACGGCCTGGGCCCCGTTGAGGACCGCTTCGCCTTTGAATCCCATCATCTTCAGTTGCGCGAGAATCACTTCGCGGTTGGTGGAGTTGTCTTCCGCCACCAGAATTCTCTCGCCATGCCCGATCTTCCTGCGTCCGGCGGGCGCCTGACCGGCGGGAGCCTGGCCGGCAGGCGCGCAAGCAGAGTCATCCAGGCCTGCGCCGGCGGCCGGAAGCCCGGCGGGAACGGCCTGCCCGAAGGCCGCGGTGAACCAGAAGGTCGAGCCCAGGCCCTCCCGGCTATCCACTCCGATGTTGCCGCCCATCATCTCCACAAGCTGCTTGGAAATGGCCAGGCCGAGGCCGCTGCCGCCGTACCGGCGGGTGGTGGAAACGTCGGCCTGGACAAACGGCGAGAACAACGTCTTGATCTGATCGGAACGCAGTCCAATCCCGGTGTCGGTAACCTTGAAAAGAACCTTTGTCGTGGGGCCGCGCAGGCTATCAACTTCCACGTCCACCGTGACGCCGCCCCGCTGGGTAAATTTAATGGCGTTGCCGATAAGGTTGGTAAGAACCTGGCGAAGGCGGTGACCATCTCCGCACAACAACTGCGGAATGTCCGCTGAGACGCGAACCTCGAGCTTCAGTCCTTTTGCTTCCGCCTGAGCGCGCTGCAGCTGAACCACGTCCCGGACGACGCGGCTCAGGTCCAGTTGTCGATTTTCAAGGGTGATCTTCCCCGCCTCGATCTTGGAAAGGTCGAGGATGTCGTCGATGAGCACCAGCAGAGCCCGCCCGCTGGTCTGCGCCACCTCGACGTAGCGCCGCTGTTCTGGAGTGAGATCGGTTTCCAGCAGCAATTCATTCATGCCGATGACGCCGTTCATCGGCGTGCGGATCTCGTGGCTCATGTTGGCCAGAAAACGGCTCTTGGCAACATTGGCCGCGTCTGCTTCCTCGCGCGCGCGAATCAACTCCATCTCATGGTGCTTCCGCTCCGTAACCTCTTCCGCAATTCCGACGATGCGCGTCAGTTTCCCCGCCTGGTCGCAAATTGGGGACGTCCGGCTTCGAATCCATTTCTCCTCGCCGTCCGGCGTCAATATTCGGAATTCCGAGGTGACAAGCTCTCCCTGGAGCTGCCTGGCTGCCCGCAAGCCGGCCTGTTCCCGGTCGTCGGGATGGATTGCCTCTGCCCAGGCCATGGGGCTTTGGTACACGCTTTCCAGGCTTCTGCCCCAAATCTCCTCATACGCAGGGCTGACGTAATGAACTTCACTGCCCTGGGGGCCCATTATGAAAAACACTTCGTGAATGTTTTCCGCCAACTGGCGAAACTTCTCCTCGCTGTTCTGCAAAGCCTGCAACGCCTGCTTCTGTCCGGTAATCTCCTCGGCAATGCCCGCCACGCGGATCAATTGTCCAGCCTGGTCGCGCACCGGAAAAGCCCGGTCGCGGATCCATTTCTCCTGGCCGTCGGGTGTGTGGATTCTGTATTCGGAGTCGATGCTCTCACCCTGCAACTGCTTTAAGAATGTTTCGTGCGCATGCTCACGGTCTCCCGGGTGGATCGCATTCAGCCAGTCCATGGGAGATTCATAGAGGCTCGCGCAGGTGCGGCCCCAGATCTGTTCGTATGCGGGGCCCACGAAAAGAACCTCCGTGCCCGCCGCGTTCATCATCCAAAAGACTTCGCGAATGTTTTCCGCCAACTGGCGAAACTTCTCCTCACTGCCCTGCAAGGCCAGTAGCGCCTGCTTGCGCTCGGTGATGTCCTCCGCGATTCCCGCGATGCGGATCAGGTTGCCGGAGGCGTCGCGAATCGGGAACGCCCGCCCTCGGATCCACTTCTCGCGCCCGGCAGGTGTCTTAATCCGGTATTCCGTCTCCACGGCTTCTCCGGCCATCTGCCTTGCAAACAACTCACGCGATTCTTCCAGATCGTCCGGATGGATGGCCTCATTTCGAGACTCCGGGTCCTGGTAGACGCTGTCACAGCTTCGTTCCCAGACCTGTTCATACGCAGGACTGACATAGAGAAACTCTTCCGACTGCGGAGACCTCAGCCAAAAGACCTCGTGAATGTTTTCGGTGAGCTGGCGAAACTTCTCCTCGCTGACCAGCAATGCCTGCTCGGCCCGCTTGCGCTCCGTGATGTCCGCGCTGAGGCCGACGTGTCCCATATACGCCCCGCCGGGCGAATAGCGGGGATCGGCGTTGGAGCCGAGGATTCGCCATTCGCCGTCTGCTCTCCGCGCTCGGCATTCGGCTCGGAAAGGCGTGTGGTTATTTACAGCCCGCGTGAAGGCCGCAACGAACTCCGGAGCATCGTCAGGATGGAGCAGTAACTGCCACCTGCCGGATTTGAGCTCTTCGCAGGTGGTGGCGAAGAATTTTTGGTAAGCAGTGTTGATGAACTCCAATTCTCCGGTTTCGTCGATCACCCACAGAATCGAAGGACACCCATCGGCCATGGTGCGGAAGCGCTCCTCGCTTTCGCGCAGCAGTTCCTCTGCCCGCCTGCGTTCCGTGATGTCTTCCACGTGCGCCACTGAGTAGAGCGGGCGCCCATCGCGCGCTCTGAGAATCGAAACCCTCTGATTGCACCAGACCACTGTTCCATTGCGGTGAACGTAACGACGCTCACCCTGGCCTCGTCCCTGCAAGCCCATCCATAGTTGCCGGCTGCTCTCGAGGGCGACGGGCAGGTCGTCCGGATGGCATAATTGCCGCCAGGTCCTGCCCAGCATCTCTTCCCTGGAATATCCGAGCATCGCGCAGAGCGCCGCATTCACCTGAAGGAATTGACCCTCCTGGCCGGCGACGCACATGCCGACCGGCCCAGATTCGAAGACCTCGTGAAACCGCTCTTCGCTTTCCCTCAATGTCCGCTCGATGCGCATTTGCTTGCGGATGCCCAGGACGATGAAAGCAATTGCTGAAATCAACCCCAGTCCGATGAAGAACCCGGTCGATGCCCAGCTCACCGCAGTCGTGATCGCACGGGAGGAGTCGTCGGCATCGGCCTTGTTCCACTCCACCTCTGCCTCGGCAGCCTTAAGAAAGGCATCGCGCAGAGGGATCAGCTCTGTCTCGATCAGGTTCAGCGCCTCATCGCGCTTGCCCTCACGCCGCAAGCGCAGAACGCGTAGAAAACACTCGTCATAGGGTTTTCGCGTGGATTTGAGCCTGTCGAAGAGCTGTGCATCCGCGGGGACATCGATCAGACTTTCATACTTCCCCATGAGGTCGTCGATCTGGGAGTCGGCGCTGACGATCTGTTGAACCAGGTCTGCTCTCTCTGACTCGTCGGCGTGATCGACGTAATCGGTAAGCAGGCTATAGCGAAGCAGCGTGACGCTCTGCAACTGCCCGCTCAGATAAATGGAGGGCATAGTGTCGCCGGTAATGCGGATCGCTGTCGCCTTGATCGTCCACATTTGCCTGTAGGCGAGCACGCCCAGCGCCATCGTGATCAGGACGGCGGCAACGCCAAATCCGCCAAAGATGCCGGCTTTGTCTTTCAGGGATTTCATATCTCAATCGGGCAGAGCGGCCGCTGCGAGCGGACCCTTTGCTCAGGCGAGGTCTACCTTCAATCCCCTTATCGGCTCGACTCCCGTCTTATTGAGTCGTCGAAATGCAAGCGGGAGAAATCCCCTCAAATGGATACCCGCCAGACGACCGGTACGCGGCAGTCCAACCGGCAAAACGGAAATCTGACGGAAACATTGTGCGACTTGGCAGAATGGCGGCAACGGCGAGGCTGCTGAGTGTCCAAATCAGCGACAGTGAGTTGAGACGTCGAGGCTTTGCGGATTTTACCGATGAAAGTGACTGGGTGCACCATGCTGAAAATCCGCCTGGTTGCCCCGGGTCCCCGATTTTGGGACCTGGGATACCACGATGAGACAGGAACAAATTCATGCGGTCAGGGGCCTAGGTGCACCGTGCTGAATATCCGCGAAGGGCCAGGATGCAGAAACTGAATCATCGCACCCCGGGTTCGGCCACCGCGCTGGCGCGCAAGGGGCTGCTGATTACGGCTGTCCTGGCGGGAGCGGGATCGGGTTTGGGAATCATCGCCATCCGCCATGGGGGATTCTCCCGTATCGAGACCGGCCTGGTGCTCTCCAGCGGGTTGTTCGCGTTGCTGATCGCGGTCACCCTGCTCGCATTCCGCAACGTCCCGGTGCAGATGGTGGCCGGTGCATCGACCCTCTATTACATGCTCTACCTGCTTGCGGGCATAGCGGTCGGCCTCGGCAACGGCGGCAACAGGGATCACCTGCTCGTTTATATGGTGTGGTTCTTTCCGCTGCTCGTGTTCAACAAACTCGTCAATTCGCCGGTTGCAGGCAGATGGTTTGCCAGGATTCTGGTGGCGGCTCCATTCATCGCGATCGGATGTCTTGGCCCGCGACCTCTCGAGGCGCTTCCTATTGAATCGAGGATACTGATTGCCGCGTACTGCCTGAGCTATGCCTGCTTCGCGCTGACTCTGGATGTTGTGAGCGGATATCGCGAGACCTATGTGATGGAGCGGGAGCGGTCCGAGCGAATGAAGGTCGAGTCCAATGTACTGGAGAGTATCTCCGATTGCTTCATCTCGCTGGATTCGGAATTCAGACTCATCTACGTGAACGACGCTGCCTGTGCGGAGTTTTCGAGGGGACGATGCGGGGCGCTGCAAGGAACAGTTCCCTATAGCATTCCGGATTTTTTCTCTGACGGGATGCTGGCGGAACTGCGCTCCGCATCTGCCCGGTCGGTGGCCAGCTCATTCGAGGCGCAGAATGCGGCGCAAGACCGCTGGTACGAGATGCGCTGTTTTCCCAAGCCCGACGGAATGTCGGTCTGCTTCCGTAACATCACCGAGTTCGTCATGTCGCGCAACAATCTGGAGGCCGCGCACAACGTGCTTCGCGAACAGTCGGAACTGCTCGATAATGCGCAGGACGCCATCTTTGTCGAAGACATGGACCATCGTTTTCTTTACTGGAACCGGGGCGCGGAACGGCTCTTTGGATGGGCTGCGCAGGAGATCATTGGCCGCAGATCGGAAGATGTATTTCGCCATGGCCGCGCGGAGATGTTGAGAGCCCTTGCCTCAGTCGTCGCCCAGGGCGACTGGTGCGGAGAACTGACCAAGCGTGCCAGGGACGGGCGGCTGTTGACCGTGGCCAGCCGCTGTACGCTGGTGCGACGTCCGGATGGCAGCCCGCGCTCCATTCTGGTCATCAACACCGACATTACGGGTCAAAAAGCGGCCCAGGCCAAGATCCGGCACCTGGCATTCTATGACCCCTTGACCCGATTGGCCAATCGTTCGCTCTTGCGGGAGCGGCTGGACAGGGCGCTGGCCGCGGCGCACCTGAAACATGAGATGGGCGCCGTAATTGTCATCGACCTGGACGATTTCAAAACTCTGAACGATACCTCAGGTCATGAGACAGGAGATCTGCTGCTGCAGCAGGTTGCCCGGGAGCTCAAGTCGCTGGTACGCAAGCGCGACTCTCTGGCGCGGCTTGGGGGCGATGAATTCGCGTTTGTACTGGAGGGCCTGGGCGAGGATGCCGAGATCGCTGCCCGCGAGGCGCAGCAGGTCGGCGAAAGGATCATTCGGGCTGCGCAGCGTCCTCATCGTCTTAAAGACTCCGAATACCTTGGAACTGCCAGCCTTGGCATTACGCTGTTCGGCCGTGGAGACGACACGCCGGATGACTTGCTGAAGCGTGCCGAATTGGCAATGTATCGGGCGAAGGCCAAGGGCAGAAACACAATGAGCCTGTTCGATCCTTCGATGGCGAAGTCGGTAGCCGCTCGCGCCGCGCTGCAGGCGGATTTGCGAAAGGCCCTGGCGGCGGAGCAATTTGAGCTGTATTACCAGCCGCAGGTAAACCGCGAAGGACGCGTCGTTGGCGCAGAGGCTCTGTTGCGCTGGCCCCATCCGCGCAGGGGCATGGTCCCTCCGAGCGAGTTCATTCCCCTGGCCGAAGAGGCCGGACTGATTGTCGAGTTAGGCTGCTGGGTACTGAGAACAACATGCAGACAGCTTGCGGCTTGGGCTGCAACTTCGGGTCTGGGAGAGCTGCGCATCGCATTCAATGTGAGTAATCATCAATTCCTCGATTCCCAATTCGTAGGCCGGGTGGAGGAAGAGATTGCAAGATCGGGCGCCGACCCGGGAAGGCTCAAGCTCGAAATCACCGAGAGCTCGGCAATGGTCCGAGTCAATAACACCGTGGCTAAGATGGAAGCGCTCAGAGCTCTTGGCGTCGGCTTTTCACTCGACGACTTTGGAACCGGCTACTCATCTCTGTCGCAGCTCAAGCGACTGCCGCTGGAACAGCTCAAGATCGACCAGAGTTTTGTGCGCGATTTGCCGGACGGCGTGCAAGACGCCTCGATCGTGCGCACGATCATCAATCTGGGGCGAAATCTCAATCTGTCGGTAATTGCCGAAGGCGTGGAATCGGAGAGGCAGCGCAGGTTCCTTGAAAGCCAGGGCTGCCACGTGTACCAGGGCCACCTGTTCAGTGAGGCCTTGCCGGCACGCGAATTTGAAGCGTTTGTTGCGGCGCGCCATTTGAAACAGGCCGGCGTCGCATGACTCACAGTCGCAAACAGGCCCAACCCGAGCGGCAATTCTCCGCCCTTTACCGTCGCGGCTATTTTGCGTGGATCGTAAAGGTGTCTTTGACTTCCCAGGTCGGCGACTGGGCGCCGGCGTCTGCCAGGCGGTACATCTTTGCGTCGAGTGCATCGCCGTTGAGAACGAACTCTACAAAGTGGTAGTTCGGGAATCCCTTGTCCTGGTAAAGATCGTCGGGCGCGCGTTCCACCTCTACCGGCTTGGCCGCTCCGCCACCGGATACCAGGAACGTTACATCCTTCTGGAGGAACCGCTCATAGTTATGGATGTGTCCTGCGCAGACAATAATCCTCGCCTTGATCTGCGGAGCAACTCCCTCCAAGTAATCGCGCAAAGCAATTTCGTTCGGCCTCGGATTATGGCTCACGTTGATGCGCGTCTGGAAGTCTGCAACCGGTGGGTGGTGCAGGCTGATAAACACAAAACGCGTGGTCTCAGGCAGGTTCGTCAACTGCCCATTGAGCCAATTCCACTGATCACTGCCTTTCGCGAGAGACGTGTCGCTGTCGAGCGCAATCGTATAGATGGCCTCGCCGAGCTCCGCCGAATACCAGCGCCGATTACGCAACTCCGGGAAGGCGTTCCACCAGTGTTCGAGGGCCTGCTGCGGATCGCCATGAAACTCATGGTTGCCGAGCGCCGGATAGACATGCAGATGTTCGGTTCGCCAGACCTGCGTCTCGGTTTTGTAGACGGCGTAGTCGCTCTCCTTATCTCCGCTGTAGGGAACGTCTCCGTTCATTAAGATTGCATCGGGATGCTCTTCCGCAATCTTCTGCACCAGGAGGCGCCGAACCTTGGGATCGGTCACCGTGGTATTGGCAGGATCGGTAAAGCGCTGGTCTCCATAGACGATGATCCTGGTGTGCTTGCCTGCTTCTGCCTGGGGCACGCGAAAGCTCGGGCCTGGCTGGCTGATGAGCGAGGAGGTCGGAAGATCCTCTGGGCGGGTTTCCTCGCGTTTCGCCTTGCTCTCCTCGAAGAAAAGCGAAGAGCCGATGATCAGAAGTGTAGCCGCGATGAGCGTATAACGAAGCTGCACAAGATTCCTCCATGGAATCGAGAATGTTGACCAAGTCGAACAAGGTTAGACCGGTTTCCGAGTTGACGCGTCCCTTTACAGCAATTGTGCCAGTTGGCTTTTTCTCGAGGAAAAAGCCAACTGGCAGCAGTGGTCTGCGGATACAGCGCCTCGGAAACCGGTGCGGCTGGCTTGGGATCAAAGCTGTGCCGGCGCAGGCCGGGTACAGCGCCGACTACTTCGCTCGGCGCGGAGAGATGCGATGCCCCTCAGAGCGAGAGGATACACCCCCGGACGTTAGGCTTGCGCATTACGGACCGTTAAATCGCCGGTGGATTTTGCATGAAACGGATTCAAGCCCTGCTCGACTTGGGCCAAATGAGACCGGACACTACCCCAAACGATGGACAAAGCCCTATTTGTCGGGAACCGTCGCTCTACATCCGTTGAAGCAGTAGGGCCCAGTCGTTCTGGTCGGGCGGCGTCGGCGAAGTCCACGCGGGACCATCGACAGCGGGCAGGTCGATCTTCTCTCCGGTCATGGCGCTGAACCAGAAGGCGCGATATTGCCCCGGTTCAAGTTGAATCGTGGCCGCACCGCCCTTCGGAATGTACACGGCGTAGGTTTTTCCAGGATCGGCGAGGCAGTAGTCGCCGTTGTTCACGAGTTCGTCGTGAGGGTTGGTTTTCCACCACTCGAAGCCAGTGAAGAAGTCCACCATGTGGCCGTAGCCGAGGAACATGGTCATGGTGTCGTCGCCGCGCGCGTTCATCCAGCCGCCGCCCATGTCGGCGCCCACATTGGTGCCACGGCGCACCGTCTCTCCTGCGGTCTGGTAGGCGCCGGCCATCGCGATATCCCACGCCGTGCGGCGCAGCGCGTCCGCCGAATCCGACCCGGGCAGCGCCCAATGCGGATAGTGATCTTCGTACCCGTACTCCTCGTTGGTTTGGGGAATGATGCGGCCGGTCTTCTCCTGCAGTTTGCGCGACTCCAGCATCAGCCGGTGCTGATCGCGCCCCCACTCCTGGTAGGACGTAAATCCGAACCAGCTCGATGCGCGGTCCTGGTGGTCGTTGCTCGCGGCCGGATGGCTGGTCTCGAGATGCTTGTAGGGATCGATATCCTGAATCAGCATGCCCGTCTCATGCGTCCACTTTTCATCCCGGTAGCTGTCCAGGTCGTCGCCGAGGTCCCAGGTGATGTTGGAGAAAGGCGCGAAGCGATCGACTGCATAGCGAATAAAGCGGCGTTCATCCTCGCTTCCGGCGCCGGGATGAACCTTGCTGTCGCCCATATCCAGCACTAGCGAGATATTCATGTCGCGATCGCGGGCATACTTCAGCATGCGGTCGAACCGTTGCCAGTAGGGAACGTTGAAGCGGGTGTAGTCGAAGCCCGGATGCAGCGGATCGTCGGCGCTCTGCGCCTTCCAGGCGGCAATCAGAGCCGTCCAGTTCGGCCCCAGCATCACCGGTTCGCCGAAGAACGTCGCCGCCTCGCGGCCGGCGATGGTCACCCGCAACCGGTTCACTTTTAGCCGGTGCAGCCGTTCAAGGCTGAACTGAATCACGTGATCGTCGCGCCAGCCCACCAGCCAGTACGCGGTCGTTCCATTGAAGAAGAAGTGCTCGCCGGTGCCCTGCCAGATGAAGTGCCAGGGATAATCCGGATCTACGCCGAGGATTCCGCGCCGATGCGCCTCGACGGCGCGGAAGGTTCCATTGAAGGTTTTCTGATAATTCCCTTGCTCATAATTGACCGCGTATTTGTACTCGCCTGCTGCAGGCGCCATAAAGCGGATTCGGAAGACGGCGCCGTCTGTTGAATCGCAGAATCCTTCCACCGTCCAGTGCCGACTTCCATCGTCGCTTGTCAATGTGCCCTTCAGAGACGAAACGATAAAGGGATTGCCGGCATCGGGAGATTCGATGGCCGCGGTCACTTCCACGTAGTCATAGCGATCGATCTGCGTGGCGGATTGCGAAAAGGTCACGTTTTTCGGAGCGGCCCATGCAGCCGCGGCGGAAACCAGCGCACTGAATACAATGAAAGTCTTTGTGACTTGCGACATGATCTTCTCAATCTCCCCCGATCCGGCGGCAATGCCTAGACTGCTGTAAGTCCGCCGTCGCACATATACAATCCTCCGGTGCAATAGGCCGACTCATCGGAGGCGAGAAAGACGGCAATGCCTTCGATGTCCTGCGCCGTGCCCAGCCGTCCCATGGGGACGGCCTCACGGTACTGCTCGCGCGCGCTGGAATCGCTCAGGATGTAGCCGTTCATGGGAGTGTCCATGGTGCCGGGCACGATGGAGTTGACGCGGATGCCGTTGCGCGCATAAGCCGCCGCCATCACTCGGGTGAGGCCCATGATGCCGGCCTTGCTGGTGCTGTATGCCGTGAGCTTGGGCGCACAGCCGCAGAGGCCGGTGGGCGAGCCCAGGTATACAATCGATCCTCCGCCCTGCTTCAGCATGTGCGGCACCACATACTTGGCGCACAAAAACGGGCCGCGAAGATTCACTCCCATCACGCGATCCCAGGCGTCGGCGCTGAGTTCGTGCACCGGCCCGTCAAGATCGTAGAGTAATATCGCGGCGTTGTTATACAGAATGTCGATGCGCCCGTAGCGCGATAGCGTAGACTCCACGAGATTCTTCACCCCTGCCTCGTCGGCAATGTCGGTGCGGACGAAGATAGCTTCGCGGCCCTGGGCGGCGAGTTCGGCGGCGAGAGCGTCCCCATCCGCGTGGTTGGTATCCGCGGCTACAACCTTTGCGCCCTCATGAGCAAACCTGGCCGCCGCCGCGCGCCCCAGGCCGGCAGCTGCGCCGGTAACTATCGCTACTTTTCCTTTCAGTCTCATTCGCTCCGTCCCATGCGTTGCAGGTTGCTTGCGCTGCATTCAAGGCACGCCGGCCGACTCGCTGGATGCATTTTGGGCTGCCCCATGCATTCTAAGTTTCCGGGGAGGGCGAGTCTCTGAGAATCAAGCAAATTTTTCTTGAAGCGTTACGGCGACAGAGCCGAACCACGGGTTTGCAACATTCATTCGTAGCTTTCTTATAGCCAGTGCGACAATGCCTGTAGGAATATGGAGCAATTCCAGAGTCACGGCGCGAAGATGCCCGGAAGCGGTGCGGAGAATTGTATGAAGCTTGAATCGCGGGTCGCTCTGGTTACCGGCGCAGCTTCGGGCATATCCCGCGCGGTGGCGATCCGCTTTGCGCAAGAGGGCGCAGCGGTGATGGCAGCAGATTCCGATGCGGAGGGCGGCCTGCAAACGGTAAAGCAGATTCGCGATGCCGGCGGCCGCGCCGAGTTCGCGCAGCTCGACGTATCCAGGTCTGATGAGGTTCGGCGCGTGGTGCAGGAGACCATCGATGGGCTGGGCGATCTTCACATTCTGTTCAACGGCGCCGGCATTCTCGCTTATGGAACGGTGGTTGAGACTTCAGAGGAGACATGGGCCAGGCTGATGGCCGTGAATCTCACCGGGACTTTCCTCTGCTGCCGCGCAGTGGTGCCGCACATGATCGCCAAGGGCCGGGGATCGATCATCAATGTCTCCTCAACCACCGGAGCGCACGACGCCGGCCCGCGCGCCGTGGCCTATGTTACTTCGAAGGGCGGCGTGGCGCTGTTGACCCGGGCGATGGCCATCGATCACGCCCGCCAGGGAATTCGCGTGAACGCCATCTGCCCCGGACCCACCGACACGCCGATGCTGCGCAATGCCAAGACGGCCGCCGAACTGGAGGCTTTCGCCGATTCGTTCCCCTTGGGCAGGCTTGGCCGGCCCGAGGAGCTTGCGGCGGCGGCGGTGTTTCTGGCTTCGGACGATGCCTCGTTCATGACCGGATCCCTGGTCTATGTCGATGGCGGACAGACGGCGGCGGTATAGAGGGATGAGAAAGCTATGATCTTCGCGCAGGGATTGCAGAATCCGGAGGGCCCGGTTTCATTGCCGGACGGAACCTGGCTGCTGGTGGAAGGCGGAGCGGAGCGGGGCTGCGTAACGCACCTGAGCGCGGACGGCAAGACGCGGAGGACGATCAAGAAGACGGGCAGGCCCAACGGGCTGGCGGTGGATGCCGAGGGAGCTATCTGGGTTGCGGAGTCGAGCACGCCGTCGCTGTTGAGGGTGAACATGAACGGGAGCTGCGAAGCGGTCGCGAGCGAGTGTGACGGCGAGCCGTTCCTCTTTCCCAACGACCTCTGCTTTGGTCCCGATGGAATGCTCTATCTCACCGACTCCGGCGCGCTGGTGCAAACCTTTGCCCCCAACAACCAGATCCGGCCGGACTTCAAGACGCTCCATTTCGACGGGCGCGTCTACCGCATCGATCCCTCAAGCGGCTCGGTTGAATTTGTCGATCGCGGCATCCAGTTTACCAATGGCATCGCCTTCGGGCCGGATCGATTGCTGTACGTCAACGAGTCGATCGGCGGGAACATTTACCGATATGGCGTCGATGCCGGCGGTTCGCCGTCCGGCCGGGAGTACTTTGGCAACGTGGTGCGGCCCGATGCGCCTCCGGGATGGGTGGGGCCCGACGGCATGGCATTCGATACCGAAGGGCTGCTGTATGTCGCCGTCTTCAACCAGGGCGATGTGACGGTGCTTGGCCGCGACGGAAGCGTTGTGAAGCGGATTCCGACCGCGGACATCATGCCAACCAATCTGGCCTTCGCGGTCAGCGGTGAACGGCGCATCCATGTCACCGAATACGAGCACGGGCAGATGGAGATCTTCTCTGTTGACAACGGCGGTCTGCGTCTTTTCGATGGAACCGTGAGTGCAACTGCGGCTCGCTGAGGGAGCCTCGCGATGCGAATGAAGAAGTTCATCAACGACCCCAAACGCCTGGTTCCCGAACTGCTCGAGGGCTACGCGCTCGCATATCCGAACAAGGTCCGGCTCCGGGGCACGAATACCGTGGTCCGCGCTTCGGCCAAAACCGCAGGGAAGGTGCGGCTGGTGACGCTCGGTGGCAGCGGCCATGAGCCGGGGTTGAGTGGATTCGTAGGGCTGGGAATGCTCGACTATAGCGTGGCCGGAGAGATCTTCGCGGCTCCCGGAGCACCCAAGTGTATCGATGCGCTTCGCGACGCGTGCGCTGGCGACGAAAGCGCATTGCTCATCGTGCTCAACCATGCCGGCGACGTGCTTTCGGCGAATATCGCCATGGAGGCCGTGGCTCGTGAAAACCTGAACGTGAAGATGGTGCTCACCGAAGAAGACATCTCCGGCCCGGTTGGCGATCGCCGCGGATTGGTGGGTTGCGTCGCGGTTTACAAAGTTGCCGGCGCGGCCGCGGAGCAGGGCGCTTCGCTCGACGAGTGCTTCGCCGTGGCCGAACGCATGAACCGGAATATGCGCACACTGGCTGTAGCCGTTCGCACTGCCACGCATCCCGCTACGGGGAATCCCATCTTCGAACTGGGCGACGATGAGATGGAGATCGGGATGGGCCAGCACGGGGAGGCCGGCACCGGGCGCATGGAGTTGAAAACCGCCGACGAGACCGCGGAGATTATGCTGGAGAAGCTGCTCGACGATCTGGGCGCCGCACCTGGAGACGAACTGCTGGTGATGCTCAACGGCGCCGGAGCGACGACTTTGATGGAGCTCTATCTGGTATTTCGCAGGGTTGCGCACCTGCTGGATGCGAAGAACATCAGGCTGGTGCGCAGCGCAGTGGGCGAGTTCATCACCACCCAGGAGCAGGCCGGCTTTCAGATGACGATTGCACGCATGGATGTGGAGCTGATCCGGCATTGGGATGCGCCGGCCGACACACCGTTCTTCGCGCATCTATGACAGTGAGCCTCTCAAAGCCGATGCTGGCGCGGATGTTTGCGGAGGCGGCGAAGCTCGTTCGGGAACATTGCGAAGAGCTTTCGCGGCTCGATTCGATCGGCGGCGATGGAGATCACGGAACCACCATGGTTCGCGCCGTGGCGGTTCTGGAAGGCGACATAGAGCCGGCCAATGGGGCAAGCTTGAGCGAAATGCTGGCGCGGGCCGGGTGGAGCGTGATGGGCGTGGATGGGGGAGCATCGAGCGCGCTGCTGGGGACGTTCATTGCCGGCATGGGCGATATAGAGTTGGGAGAAGAGCTCGACTGCGAGAGGCTGGCGGCGAGCTTTGAAGCTGGGCTGCGCGCTGTTTCCAATCGCACCAAAGCGCGGCCGGGAGACAAGACAATGATGGATGCGCTGGCGCCGGCCGTGGAAGCGGTTCGCGTCGCGGCTTCGTCGCGAAGGCCGATCGCAGCCGCACTGAAAGAAGCCGCCGATGCCGCGGCGGCAGGCGCGGAATCGACAAAGCACCAGGTGGCCCGTCACGGCCGCGCCAAATACCTCGGCGAAAAGACCCTGGGGCACGCAGATGCCGGCGCCACCTCGATTGCGCTCATATTTCGCGGTTTTGCCACCGCGGTTGCCGAACCATAAGGAGATTCGACTATGCCCGATGCCGACGATCTGCTGGAACGAAAGAATTACTATCTCGACGTTCCCTACGCCTGCCAACCCTTCGCCCTGAAGGGCAGCAATGCTCTCGATTGGGGAATGAAGAACCGGCTGGCCCGGATTTTCTCGCCCGACGATTGCCACACTGTGATGCTGGCAATCGATCACGGCTACTTTCAGGGTCCGACCACGGGCCTGGAGCGGATCGACGTCACCATTACGCCGCTCATACCCTATGCCGACGCTCTGATGATCACCCGCGGAGCGCTGCGCAGCTCCATTCCGCCCGAAACCGCCAGGCCCATTGTGTTGCGCTCCAGCGGCGGGCAAAGTATCCTCAAGGAACTCTCCAACGAGAGAATCGCCGTCGATATCGAGGATGCGGTGCGGCTGAACGCTTCGGCGCTGGCCGTGCAGGTCTACATCGGCGGGGTGCACGAGCACCAGTCGATCGGCAACCTGGTGGAGATTGTGAATGCCGGCAATCGTCACGGGATTCCGACCATGGCCGTGACGGGTGTAGGCAAGGAACTGGTGCGCGACGCCAAATACCTTGGGCTGGCCACGCGCATTTGCGCCGAGCTTGGCGCTCATTTTGTGAAGACCTACTACTGCGAAAAGAACTTTGCCGCGGTGGCAGCCGGCTGCCCGGTCCCCCTGGTGATCGCCGGCGGGAAGAAGCTGCCGGAGCTCGATGCTCTCACGATGGCCCATCGCGCCATTGCGGAGGGCGCGGCGGGCGTCGACATGGGCCGTAACATCTTCCAGTGCGACGCGCCCAAGGCTATGATCCAGGCGGTGCGCGCGGTGGTGCACGACGAAGAGACACCGGAAAAGGCCTACGATCTTTATCTTTCGTTGAAGTCGGATGGAAAATCGGATGGCGAGGTGGGCGAATTATGCCAGACAAGAACGCAACTCAGGTAGTTTGCGTTGCGGAGTTCTTTGCCCAGCCCGGCAAAGCGGACGAACTGATCGCCGCGCTGCATTCGCTGATGGAGCCCACCCACCGCGAACCTGGCTGCATCCGCTATGAGCTGAACCAGCGCGCCGACGACCGGAGCGGCATCACTTTCATCGAGAAGTGGAAGGACAAGGCGGCATTCGACGAGCACTGCGCCACGCCTTACATCACGCATTTTTTCGACGATATCCGGCCGCAGCTCGTGGAGCGATTTGAAGTGAAGCTCTACGAGGAGATTCTTCCCTAGCTGGCGGTGAAGTTGCGCCCTGATAAAGAACCGGCACGGCAGGGAGTGTTTCCGCGGCTCGCCTGGGATTCCCCAATCAAGTCGTTGTTGTGATTGGCAGATAAGAAGTCCTGGATGGATCGCCCTTTCAGTTCAGCGCAGGCAACATCGTTCCCTGGTTGAGAGCCCGTCGCTCACCCCGCGTTCTGGTCGAAATGGATCTTCGTTCAAGCTTCCGCCTCGAGACGGGCAAGCGAGATCGGGATACACGACAATCACGCAACGGTTCATCTCCATCCCCGCTTCTACGGAGTTCGAAATGGCCAACTCGAAGAGATCGACAAAATCGAGCATTAAGCTGCGCAAAGGCGGCGCATCCGCGCCCGACGGGCTTACCCGCAAGCCCATCGAGCTGGCGGAACGCATCCATCTTCCGCGGAATTCGTTCAAGGATCATTTCAGCCTCGTCGAGCCGCAGATCAACGCCGAGGGGGTGCACATGTGGCCCTTCGATCCCTCGTGCCCGGTCGATGTGCTTTTTCTCAACGTCGATGGCCGCCACCGCGTGCGCATGAACCGCCACGGATACTTTGAAGTGCTTTACCTATGCTCCGGCTCGGCGAACTGTCATATCCAGGACCGTCTGTTGCCCTTCAATGAAGGCGACCTGGCCATTATCGGCAGCACCCTCTACCACCGCATCGAGTGCCAATCCTCCGCGCCGCTCACCATTGCGGCCATGTTCTTCGAGCCGGATATGATTCGCTGCGACGGCGCCAGCGACAGCGCCGAATACCTCACGCCATTCCTGCTGCAGGATGCGAACTTTCCTCATATTGTGCCCGCGGAAACGGGGATTCCCAGGCAGGTGCTGGACATGATGCTGCGCATCCGCGCCGAATTGCCGGCCACAGCACCGCGCGCGCGATTGGCGCTGAAAACGTATATGAAGATGCTCCTCATTCTGCTCGTCAATCAATACGCGCCGTATGCTGGCACCGTCGAGACCTTCCAGCGGCAGCAGCACGCGCTCGACCGGCTGCGCCCGCTGTTCCGCTATCTCGGTGAGAACTGCGGCAACGCCATCCAGGTGGGGCAGGCGGCGCGCATCTGCGGCATGAGCGAGTCGCATTTCATGAGCGTGTTCAAGCGGGTCACCGGCCTTTCCTTCGTCACCTATTTCAATCATTACCGCATCGAACGGGCGCAGGCCCTGCTGGCCAACACCGATGAGTCGATGGCGGCCATCAGCCAGCAAGTCGGCTTCTGCGACCAGAGTTATTTCGGCATGATCTTTCGCAGAATCGTGGGCATGACGCCGGTGACTTACCGGCGCCGCATCCGCAGCAAGAGCCCCGAGGGACAGGCGCAACTGGACCACATGCCGCCGCTCGGATTCGGCGACTTCCTGGCGCCGGCGCTGGCCAGGCGCGATGGCGCGGACGCGGCCGGAATCCATCTCGCCGGATCGCATCCCGCCGCCATGGTGCGGAAGCTTGCTCGAAACGGGTACGCACGGGTGAAGTCGCGTAAGGCGAGCTGATCGCAGCTTAGGCCCATTCTGCCGGACGAAGGTGACGCTTTGCCCTCTCTCGCACTGTCCCGTAGATTCTCAAGAAAGAATTGCGGAAATCCACTATACCGGTGGGTTTCTCTAATCCCACTATAAGAAACACTCCACACTCGATTCGCACTTTGGAGTCCCCGCAACTGGTCTTACTTACGGTTTGTGCTGCGAGACAACGCAACGAGCGCATCGCGCCAAGCTAAGCCTCGCCTGACGGCTTTGGCCGCGAACATCAACGGGAACGGCAGGCGGCTTGGAGTTGAGGCGTGACTGACAGACTCAGTGTTCTCTATTTGCGCGTGCGCGCTTGCGTGCGCGAGACGTCTCTTCTGGCCCTCATCGCCGCCGTGGCGCTGGCGATCGCAGGCGCCCGCCTGGAGGCGCAAGTCGAAAACGGGATCACCGGTCTGGTGACGGACTCAAGCGGAGCAATCGTTGTCGGAACCAAGCTCACGATCACAAACACTTCGACTGGCGTCGTCTCCAATGCCATTACCTCGACTGCGGGAACATTCACCGTGGTGGGCCTGCTTCCGGGCGCGTACTCGGTCGCAGCAGACGCCAAAGGCTTCAAGAAGGTCGAGACCACGGTGACCGTCGATGTGGCCAAGATTTCGACCGTGAATCTTACTCTGGTTCCCGGCGCCGCTTCGGAGACGGTAAATGTACAGAGCAGCATGACTACGTTGAATACGACCTCTCCTGAGGTTGGAACCACGCTGGAACCGGAACTGGTCAGTGATGCGCCCATTGAGATCAGCGGGCTGGCGCGGCAGATCGATTCCTTCAGCTATCTTGCTCCCGGCGTGCAGGGATCCGCCACGTATCACAACATTAACGGCGGCGATACCTTCGAGAACGAAGTCCAGTTCAACGGAGTGCCGGTTGCATTCGTGCAGTATCAAGGCAACCAGAGCAACCTCAATCCGCCCTATGAGGCGGTGAACGAGTTCCGCGTCAGCGGTTCCACGTTCGACGCTCAATATGGACCTGGACAGGGCGCGGTCACGTTCAATATGGCCTCCGGCACCAACGACCTGCACGGGGACGCCTTTGAAATCATTCGCAACCAGTTGTTTGATTCCGCTGGATTTTTCCCCATTCGTTTCACGCCAAGCGGAAAACCTGAGCCGCCCGTCAACCAGGAAAACAACTACGGATTCACGCTGGGCGGTCCGGTCATTATTCCGCATCTTTACCACGGCAGGAATCGAACGTTCTTCCATTTCAGCGCCGACTGGTTCCGGCAGAACCAGGCCCAGAACAACATCGGCACGGTACCGACCCCTGCCGAGAAGACCGGCGATTTCAGCAGCTACACAGACTCTTCGGGCACTGTCATTCCCATCTACGATCCGACGACCGGCAAGCCATTTCCGAACAACAAGATTCCGTCCGGCCGCATCAGCAAGCTCGCCACATCCCTTTTGGCCGACATCCCCAATCCGGATCCGGGTGTCGGGATCAACAACGGACAGGTCAGCAACAAGCTTCCTACCATTCCCTCCGTTCCCATCCGGCAGACCCTGTGGGCCTATACGCTGGACGAGACCCTTACCACGTCGCAAAGTATCCATTTCAGCCAGTGGCGTGATCAGTTGAGTTCGCCAACCTTCAGCGCGGCAACAATTGTGCCGGTTTCGAATCCGCTACAGAGCGAGGCGACCAACCAGAACCTCGGCACAGGGTTCTTGCTCAATTATGTAAAGACCTTTAACCCGAATCTCGTACTGACGGCCGGTGCGGACTGGGTCGGCAACATCATTTCCCAGTTCAACGCCAACATGAACGTGAACTTCGCCGGCGTGCAAGGCAGCAATACCCTGCCCCTGATCACCTTTGACGGGCAGAATGCGCCCACCGGATGGGGCGTGGCTGGAGGCGAATTCCTGGAATGCTGTGAAGGAGGCCTGACGCTGACCAACAACCGCCTGTTGGGCATCGTGGGAGTAACCAATCTGCTGTGGACCAAAGGACGACACACCACCAACTTCGGATTCCAGGCGCGCCACGACTTCCAGGACATCGTCGACTGCGTTTTCTGCAGCGGCACCTTTAACTTCACCCAGAGAACCACTTCCACGCCCGATTCGAGCGATCCCAACTTTGGCAGTTACGGCAGTTCTTTCGCGAGTTTCCTGCTTGGGCAGGTTGACGCGACAGAGCGCATCTTCGCCGGCGAGGACAAACTGCGCAACAAGGCCTTTGCGCTCTACGCACAAGATAGCTTCAAGATGAACAGACGTCTGACCGTGACCGCCGGGATGCGGTGGGATGTCCTGGTGCCCTTTACCGAAGATAATAACAACATTGTTTATGTGGATCGCACAGAACCGAACTCCGCTGCGGGTGGCCTTCCAGGCGCCGCAACCAAGTTTGGAGACTGCACCGGGTGCTCTGGAATTAGCCGCGCAGCCATTCACTGGAAGGACTTTCAGCCGCGGCTGGGCGTCTCCTACCAGATTTCTCCCAAGACAGTGCTGCAAGCAGGAGCCTACATCACCTACCTGAATGGCGGCGCTTATGAATTCGGAACAGCTTTCACGGCGTCCTTCATGTCCTCCCCGTTGCAGGGATCGTTCCTGCGATCCTCAACCGGCAGCAGCACCCCCGGCTACGGAAGTTGGGACACCCAGACGGTTCCGTCCCCGCCGCCTACGCCGTTTAGCCCTACAGTTGCGAACGGCGGAGAAATCTTCGACTTCCCGGCCGTTCATCGCAATGCCCCGACGGACTTGGATAACACGACTACGGTAGGCACCGCTCCGTACGACCAGGCGTGGAATGCAGGGGTGCAGCGCGAGTTGCCGTGGGACACATTTGTCACAGTGTCCTATGTGGGTAACCGCGCCATTCACATGCCCACCACGCTCGAACTTTCCAACCAGCCGAATCCCAGCGTCCTTCAGTATGGAACGCTGCTTGGCGACAATATTCTCGACCCTGCGGTGGTCGCCGCGGGATTGAAACCGCCTTATCCCGGGTACGTTGCTCAATACGGCGCTGCCGCAACCCTGGAACAGGCGCTGACCCCCTATCCGCAGTTCGGTGCCTATTTCCCGGCCTACGAGATGGACGGCACGGCGTTTTACAACGCGCTGCAGGCGCAGGGCGAGAAGCGCTTCTCGAATGGGGTGAGCTATCTTGCGGACCTCACCCTTGCAAGAAATACTGCCAACAGCGCGGTCGCCTCCACACCCGACACCTTCAACGGGATGAACGCGTACAACCCGCGCCCGGAGTATGCACGGTCGCCGCTCGATCAGGTGTATAACGTCAAGTTCGTGGGAACATATGCGTTGCCCTTCGGACCGCGCCAGAGGTTCCTGAACTCAGGAAATCGAGTACTCGCCGAGTTGGTGTCAGGATGGCAGTTCAGCGGCATTCTCGAATATGAGGGCGGCAATCCCTTCGGAGCACAAAACAGCTTCAACCCCCTGCTGGTGAACGGCTTCGACCGTCCCAACATCGTAACCAGCGTGCCGCTCAAGACTTTCAGCTATAGCCGCTCTAAAGCTTTCTTCACCGGGAAGACTTCAACGCAGCCGGTGCAGTTCCCTACCAATGCATTTCAGAACACCGGCCCCTGGGCACTGGGCACTTCGGTGCGCTCCTATGGGGCTCTGCGGACTCCGCCGTTGCGACTCGAAAGCTTCAATGCCATCAAGGCATTCCAGCTTGGCGAGCATGTAAAGGCCAGCATCCGCATCGACTACTTCAACGCCTTCAACCGCACGCAACTCCAACAGCCGGACAACAACTCTTTGGACTCGACCTTTGGCGAAATCACCAACCTCAGCTCTCAGATCAGCAACCGGCAGGGCCAGGCAACCTTCCGCGTCGAGTTCTAGGAATCTGACAGCTTGTTCTTAGACAAATCCGGGTGCCCCAGGTCTCGATTTTGAGACCTGGGATACCACTACGCAACAACATCGAGGGCAATTCATTGGAGACCAAATTGCAAGTTCCAATTCGTTGGAAAGTCTCTCTGGTTCTTGTTCCTTTTCTCGGATTGGGAGGCTGCAAACAGAGTCAGCAAGCGGCTCCGGCGCCGGCTGCGCAGACTAGCGAGACAGCGCCGGTATTTCCGCTAAAGGTCAGCGCGAATGGCCGTTACGTTGTAGACCAGAACGATGTTCCGTTCCTCATGGTCGGCGACACTCCGCAGGGCCTGATGGGCCGGCTGACCGAGAAAGACGCGGAAACTTACTTTGCCGACCGCGAGGCGCACGGCTTTAACACCATGGGCTGGATCGACGTGATGTGCGCCGGCCGCGATTACCCGAAGAATCTCAATGCTGCTACCCCGGACGGTATCCGGCCCTTCACGGGTTACGTTGCCGGCGGCACGGATTTCACGCACTACGATCTCACCAAGCCCAATGAGGCCTACTTCACGCGCCTCGACCACATCGTCCAGATCGCCGCCAATCATCACCAATTCGTCTTTCTTGACCCCATCGAAACCATCGGCTGGCTGCCGGCGCTGCGCAACAACGGCATGAAGTCTGCGCACTGGTACGGAGACTATCTCGGCAAGCGCTACGCGCACTTCGCCAATGTGGGCTGGATCAGCGGTAATGACTTCGATAACTGGACCATTCCGGAAGACGACGACCTGGCGCAGGAAGTGGCCAAGGCCATCCGCGCAGCCGCGCCCAATCAGCTCCAGACGGTCGAGTTACATGTGCGGACCAGCTCATCGATGGACGACCCGCGCTGGGCCATGATCATCGATCTGAACGGCACCTACACTTACTCGCCGACCTACATCCAGATGCTGCACAGTTACAACCAGAAGCCCATCAAGCCGGACTACATGCAGGAGGCGCATTACGATCTGGAGAACGTCGGCACTCCGCCGGATTTCGGAACTCCGAATGTGCTGCGGCGCGAAGACTATTGGCTGATGCTCTCAGGAGGGGTCGGCCAGTTCTACGGCAATAAGTACTCGTGGTCCTTTGCCGATGGATGGCAGTCGAACCTGGACACGCCGGGAGTGGATCAGCTCAAGATCTGGAAGGAATTCTTCGCCCCGCTTCCCTGGCAGGATCTTGTCCCCGACCAGGATCATTCGATTCTGACCGCGGGATTCGGCAACTTCGGCACCGTCGACACGCCCGTGAGCCAGAGCGACTACGCGACCGCCGCAGCGACGGCTGACAAGAGCGTGGTGATCGCCTACATGCCCACGGAACGCGCCATCACCATCAATATGGCGGCCTTGAAGGGCGCGGCTCGCGGACGCTGGTTCGACCCGACCAACGGCGCCTATCAGGACGTTGCCGGGAGTCCGATCGGCAATTCGGGCAGCCACGATTTCTCGCCGCCGGGAAAGAACCACGGCGGTGACGGCGACTGGGTGCTGCTGCTCGATGCGCGGTAGGTTGCGATGATGATGCGGAGCAATGCAGCCTGAGCGGACGTGCCGGAGCGTCACTCCGGCCGCACCAGAATCTTCACATGCCAGTCCTTCTCGTGCAGCAGGCCATGGTAGCCCTTGCGCACCAGCGCATCGAGCTCGATGCGATCGGTGATGAGCACGTCGCCGCGAAAACGCGGGTCGCTCATGATCTGAATCGTCTCGTCGTACAGGCCATAGCCGCTCATGCTGCCCGAGACTACTTTCTCGCGGAAGACAACGTCATTGAGGTCGAGCGCGGCCGGCTTGTCGAACACTCCCATGATGACCAGCCGCCCTCGTGTGCGCGTCAATCTGCCGGCCATGAGGATCGTCGCCGGCTGGCCGGCGCACTCGATCACCACATCGAATCCGCCGCCCTCCGTGATCTCCATGGCGCGCTTCTCAGGATCTTCGCGGCTGGGGTCGATGACGTCATCGGCTCCGCAAACTCGCGCGGCTTCAATGCGCCGCTCGGCCACTTCGACGGCCACCACGCGCCTGGCGCTACGGATGCGAGCCGCCATCAGCGCCATCAGACCGATGGGGCCGGCTCCGACAATGGCGACGTTGTCGTTGGCGCTCACGCCGCCCTGCGCCACCGCGCGAACCGTAGCCGAAAATGGCTCAACCAGCGCGCCGATCTCGTCGCTAATGACGTCGCTCAGTTTGTAGCATTGATATGCGTTCAGGTTCAGCCGCCTGGCCAGCGCGCCGCCGGTCCACGATGTTCCGAGAAATGCCACGCGATCGCACTGCGCCATGGAAGCGCTGCGGCACCAGCGGCACTTGAGGCAGCCGACAATCGGACAGGCCGCAACGCGGTCGCTGGCGGCAAGCCCGCTGACGCCGTCTCCAACAGCGATGACCCGGCCCGACATCTCATGCCCTATAATCACCGGCGCCTGCACACCGGTGAGCGGATGCGGCCGGCCCAGCGGAATGTAAAGCGGTCCGCCGATGTATTCGTGCAGGTCTGTTCCGCAGATGCCGCACCACTCCACCTCGACCTGCACCTGGCCTGCGGGCGGATCGGGCGGGTCGTTCACGTCCTCAATGCGGACGTCTTCGCGCCCATGCCAGACCGCGGCCTTCATGTGCCCTCCTTCTCTCGCTCAAGCAGACGCTCCGGATTCGTCTGCATCATGCAGCGTATGTCATCGAAGGAAAAA
>Ga0335073_10002864_pt1 | contig 23777 bp, 19 predicted proteins | sample Lox_Sample_22_FD_207093 | JGI IMG/M metagenome (GOLD analysis project Ga0335073, IMG submission 207093) | Soil microbial communities from Loxahatchee National Wildlife Refuge, Florida, United States - Lox_Sample_2.2 | ecosystem: Environmental > Terrestrial > Soil > Wetlands | place: USA... | reverse complement strand
TTCTAGATGCCGTCGGGGCGGAGCTCGAGCGCAGGTCGCCTGCAGCCGGCGGTGCTGCTCTTCGATTCCATCAACGCTGAAGCGCGGACGTCTGTGCTATTCTTCAGCGTTCTCGTATGCCTGAACGCACGACGCCAATTCGCGTGCTGGTGGCGAAGCCGGGCCTCGATGGCCACGATCGCGGCGCCAAAGTAATTGCCCGTGCTCTGCGCGACGCCGGGATGGAGGTTATCTACACCGGACTGCGGCAGACCCCCGAGATGATTGTGAACGCGGCGATCCAGGAAGACGTGGATTGCGTGGGGCTCAGCATTCTCTCGGGCGCGCACAACGCCATCGTGCCGCGCATCACCGCGCTGCTCAAGGAAAAGAAGGCTAGCGACATCCTCGTGGTGCTGGGGGGGACCATTCCCGAGCAGGATGTTGAGTCTCTGAAGGGCCAGGGTGTGTCGGCTATCTTCGGCCCCGGTACTTCGCTTGACGCCGTGGTGCGGTTTATTCGCGAGAACGTCAAGGCGAAGAGCGTGGAAGTCTGAGAAGCCCCGGCTGACGCTGCATCCGGTTGTTAGCCTCGATCTGAAAGGGAATTCTCTCCGTCATTCGTTGAGTTTCTGAATCGCAGAAAGATGTATATACATCTTTCTGTCATGCACGCTACGTCCATACCTGCGCTGGAATGCCTGTGCGCCAGTTTTCGCCGTGCATCACGGGCGCTGACCCAGCACTACGAAGAGGCCCTGCGGCCTTTCGGATTGCGGGCTACGCAGTTCACCGTTCTTCAGGCGCTTTCGATCGCCAAAGACATTCGTCAGGGGCGCCTGGGCCAGATTCTCGCGATGGACTCGACGACGCTGACGCGCACGCTCGAAATCATGAGCCGCCGCGGCTGGATCGCGAAAGTCCCCGGCAAAGACCGTCGCGAACGCAGGCTGCGCATGACCCGGGCCGGTGAAGACCTGTACAGGCGCGCGCAGCCTCGGTGGGAAAAGGTGCAAACCCGCCTGCGCCGCCGCCTGGGATCTGAGCAGTGGGATCGGCTGCTGCAATTCACTAACGACGTGACCGCATCCGTCACGAAATGAGGAGTTGTGTCATGGCAGGATATTCGAAGTTCACCCGGGCCCTGATCGCCGCGTGGTTTGTGTTCGCGCTGACTGCGTCGGCCCTGCATCTTTACCAGAGCGCGCCGAATCGGCCTCCGTTGCCCCTGGGCCTGGGGGTGATGGCGCCGGTTTTGATTTTCCTCGTCTGGTACGGGATGTCGCAGAGTTTTCGGGAGTTTGTTCTCTCGATCAACCCGCGCACCCTCACGCTGGCGCACACCTGGCGCGTCGGCGGATTTGTCTTTATCGCGCTGGCCTCGTATCGCATTCTGCCGTGGCTATTCGCGATTCCCGCGGGGCTGGGTGATATTGCGGTGGGCGCAACGGCCGCGGCTGTTGCTCTAAATCGCTCCAATCCGCGGCATCGGAGCAGCTATATCGCGTGGCAGTTGTTCGGCATGGTCGATCTGATCGTTGCGGTGTCGCTGGGCACGCTGGCGGGCGTCATCGCTCTCCATGGCGTCCCGATGGCACCGATTACAGCGCTGCCGATCAGCCTGATTCCAACGTTCGGCGTTCCGCTGTTCTTCATCTTCCACATCATCAGCATTGCGCAGGCGCGCCGTTGGCCCGCGCCGAAACGCTCGCCGCAGCCGGTGAGCGTTTCGGCTGTGTAAACGGGTCGGGGGCGGGTCTGAGCGATAGGCTCAGGCCCGGTTTTTCCATCCCGCGGCCATCCGTTCCTTCAGGATGCAGCGATCCATGACGACCTTCACGCCGGCGGCTTCGGCCTGGGCCGCGGCTTCCGGATGGATGACGTCTTCCTGGAGCCAGAGCCGGGGAATGCCGAGCCGGATGACATCGGCGACGATGGCGGGCACATGCTCGGGCGCGCGAAAGACGTTGACGAGGTCGATCTCACTGCCTTCGCGGGCGAGCGCGGCAGCGGCTGCCTCCAGGTCGGGATACGCTTTTTCGCCCAAAGAACTGTCGATCAGCGGATTGATCGGGATGATGCGGTAGCCCTGACTCTGCATGAAGCGGGAAACGCCATAGCTGGCGCGGCCCTCGCGGTTGGTGAGGCCCACGACGGCGATGGTGCGCGCGCCGTCGAGCATTTCCAGGATCACAGCAGGGTCATTCATAAAGGCAGGGTACAGGGTGCGGGGAACAGGCAACAGATGACAGCAGCGGCAAGCGCGGCGTCCCATAGCCGCGCTTGCCACTCGCTAACCGCTAGTAGTTCACAATCTTGCCGAAGGATTGGGGATCGAGGCTGGCGCCGCCGACGAGGGCGCCGTCAATCTCCACTTCGTTCATCAATGCATTTGCGTTGTCGGGCTTCACGCTGCCGCCGTAGAGGATGCGCAGATTGTCCGCGACCTCGGCGCCCAGAAGCTTTGCCACTTCGCCGCGGATCACCTTGTGCGCGTCGCTGGCAATCTGCGGTGTCGCCGTTTTGCCGGTGCCGATGGCCCACACCGGCTCGTAGGCGATGACGATCGGGGCAGCGTTCTCGGGTTTGATCCCTGCAAGGACGCCGCGCGTCTGACGCAGCAGAACCTCTTCGGTTTTGCCACTTTCGCGCTCGGCCAACACTTCGCCGACGCAAACGATCGGGGTTAATTCGTGCTCAAGGGCTTTATAGAGCTTTTTATTGATAATCTCGTCGGTTTCAGCAAAGTACTGGCGCCGCTCGGAGTGGCCGAGGATGACGTGCGTAGCGCCGATGGCTCTGAGCATCAGGGGCGAAGTCTCGCCGGTGTACGCGCCTTCGTCGGCGGAGTACATATTCTGTGCGCCGGTCGCCACGCCGGATCCGGTAACTGCGGCAACCACAACAGAAAGCGATGTAAAGGAGGGGCAGAGAACGATCTCGTCGCGCTCGTGCCTGGCGACCAGCGGCAGAAAGTTCTTCACAAACTCCTGCGCCTGGACGGGCGTCTTGTACATTTTCCAGTTCGCGGCAATCAGCGGCTTCCGTGGCATGTTATCTAAGTCCTCCAGGTGATTGTAGAAGACCCGGCGGAGGCGGCTTAGTGATGGCCGATACAACGTCGTTCGGGTCGTGTATCGTGTTTCGTGCGGATGACGATCCAGAATCCATGGCCCCCGCAGGCTGCTGCCGCTACCAGCGTGGGACGTGTGCGCCATGGAAACGAAGACGCTTTCGGCCTGCGCTCGGAGCAGGGCATGTTCATCGTATGCGACGGGATGGGAGGCGCGGCGGGCGGGGAAATCGCCAGCCGGCTTACCGTGGATACCATCCTGGAGCGGACGGTTGACGGAACTGCCGAGGGTTCCGATCGCGCCATTCTGCACGAAGCCATAGCGGCAGCCAATCGCGCGGTAGTCGATCGCGGCGATCGAGACACCGGACTCTACGGCATGGGCACCACGCTGGTGGCGTTGCTGCTGCGGCGCGGCCAGTCGACCGCGATCATCGCCCACGCCGGCGACAGCCGCTGCTACGTTTTTCGCGCAGGGAAACTCTCGCGCTGCACCAACGATCACTCCCTCGTCGACGAGCAGATGCGTATGGGCACGATGACGCGCGAGGAAGCCGAGCGCTCGCCGTTCCGCAGCGTGATCACCCGGGCGATCGGAACGCAGAAAACCGTCAGCGAGGAGATGCAGGAGTTCGAGACGCAGAAGGGCGATGTGTTTCTGCTGTGCACCGATGGACTGACGCGGGAAGTGGACGAAGAAGAGATCGCGCGCGTGCTGAGCGCAGGCTCTGATCTCGAGCGCATCGCGCAGCGTCTGGTGGACGAGGCGAACGAAGCGGGCGGGCGCGACAATGTGACGTGCCTGCTGGTCAAAGTTCCTTGAAAAACAGGGTGCAGGGTACAGGTTTCAGGGATCAGGAAAAAGCAGCCTGAGCCGAAGCCGATGCTCTGTCAATTGAAGGATGGAGTTGTGGGAATGAGCGAGATTAAAACGGTCGGCGTGATCGGCGCCGGCACGATGGGGAACGGCATCGCGCACGTTTTTGCGCGGAGCGGGTTCGAGGTCTATCTCTGCGAGGTGGAGCAGCGCTTTCTCGATCGCGGGCTGGAGACGATCCGCGTGAATCTGGAGCGCGAGGCGAAGAAGGGCAAAATCACACCCGATGACGTGGACGACACGCTGACACGCATCACGGGCACGCTCGATCGCGAAGCGCTCGCCGATTGCGAGTTCATTGTGGAAGCGGCGACCGAGAAGTACGCGGTCAAGACGGAGATCTTCCGCGACCTCGATCGCATTGCCGGCCCCGAAGTCATTCTTGCTTCGAATACCTCGTCGATCTCGATCACGAAACTGGCTGCGCAGACAGGGCGACCCGATCGCGTGATCGGCATGCACTTCTTCAACCCCGTGCCGGTGATGAAGCTGGTCGAGGTCATTCGGGGCCTCGCGACCGCGCAGGCGACGTTTGACGTGGTGAAGGCGCTCGCGGAAAAGCTTGGCAAGACGCCAGTCGAGGTCAACGACGCGCCAGGTTTCGTTTCGAATCGCGTGCTCATGCCGCTCCTCAACGAGGCGATGTACACGGTGATGGAAGGAGTGGCCACGGCTGAGGCTGTCGACGAGGTGTTCAAACTGGGCATGGCGCATCCCATGGGCCCGCTCACGCTGGCTGACTTCATCGGCCTCGACGTGTGCCTCGACATCATGCGCGTGCTGCACGATGGACTCGGCGATCCCAAATACCGCCCGTGCCCGCTGCTCATCCGTATGGTCGATGCGGGATGGCTGGGGCGCAAAAGCGGGCGAGGGTTTTACCAGTACTAATTTCGCAGTACTGAAGAGTTACTATGACGGAGGCTGTGGAAGCCGCTTGCTCCTGGTTTCCGCGGGAGGTCCTGCGTTGAACGCTGCATGCCTGCGCTGCCTGCGCTTTGCGTCTGTTCTATCGGCAACCTTTGCCATCACCTTCGCGTTTCCTGAAGCGCACGCGCAGAGCGGCGCCTCCTTCGCGCAAATCAATTCGCCGGATGGCCGCATCCGGATAGAGTTTGCCATTATCGCGGATGAGCGAATAAGCGGCGCGAGCGGGCAACTGGTCTATTCGGTGTATTTCAACGGAGTGCCGCTGATCGAGGACTCCGGGCTGAGCCTCGGCCTCGGCGATGGATTACGGCTGGGCGCAAACGTTCGCATCGATCGCGCGACGCCGGGGTCGGGCCTGGACGATTACAACGAAGTGTGGGGCAAGACCAGTCACGTGCACGATCCGTGGAATAGCCTGGCTGTCGACGTGAGCGAGCCCGGGCCGCACGGGCGCAGGATGACCATCGAGGCACGCGCATACGACGATGCGCTGGCGTTCCGCTACGTCCTGCCGGAACAGCCGAATCTCCATGAGTATCGGCTGGAAGAGGAGCACACGGATTTTGCGTTCGACAACGATGCGACGACGTGGGCGCTGGAGTTGCCGCACTTCCGCTCCGCGTTTGAGGGCGAGTATGTGCATCCGCTGCACATCAGCGCGCTCAACGATCAGGGTGGGTCGCCGGGGCATCTGCTCATCGGCCTGCCGCTGGTGGCGCATGTGCCGGGGCAGGCGTGGGTGGCGATCACGGAGGCCGATCTTGAAGGCAACAGCACCATGTATCTCGCTCGCGGCTCCAACGCCTGGAGTGAAAGTGCCCGCGGCCGGTATCGGCTGCAAAGCACGGTAGCGCCGGAGTTCAACGAACCGCCCGACGCGCCGGCTGTCGCGGTTTCAGGGTCCCTGCCCCATCACACCGCGTGGAGAATTCTGCAGATTGCCGATCGGCCCGGCCAACTGATCGAATCGAATATCATCGACGACCTCAATCCTCCCTCCGCGATTGCCGACGCCAGTTGGATTCATCCCGGCAAGGCTGCGTGGGACTGGTGGAACGGCAACACGGGCCGGGACGGCAAGTCGGCGAAAACGACGGCGATGGAGAAGTTCTACGTGGACTTCGCCGCGCAGTCGAAATTCCGCTACATGCTCATCGACGCCGGATGGTCGAAAGATGGCGACATCACACAGATGAACGGCGACGTCGATGTGCCCGCGGTCGTCGAATACGCCCGTTCGAAGGGCGTGCAGGTGTGGATCTGGATCAACTACGCAGAGACGAATCTGCAGATGGAACGCGCCTTCCCGCTCTATGAGAAGTGGGGCGTCGCCGGCGTCAAGATCGACTTCATCCAGCGCGGCGATCAGCAGGGGATTGAGTTTTATTACCGCGCCGCGCGCGTGGCGGCCCAGCACCATCTGATGGTCGATTTCCACGGCACCACGACGCCGTGGGGTCTCAGCCGCACCTGGCCCAACGTGATGGGCTTCGAGGGCGTGCTGGGCATGGAATACAACAAGGTGATGTCGCGGGACGACCCCATCCATCGCACGACGCTGCCGTTCACGCGCATGCTGAACGGGCCGATGGATTACACCCCCGGCGGCTTTAACAATGTAACGGAGGCCCAGTTTGTCGCGCGCGACTTCCGGCCTGTGGTGATGGGCACGCGCTGCCAGCAGCTGGCGTTGTACGTCATCGACTTCGATCCGTTTCAAATGGTTTCAGACGCGCCGCAGGCCTACGCGGGGCAGCCGTCGTTTCAGTTCATCCTCGACGTTCCGACGACGTGGGATGAGACGAGGGTGATCGAAGGCACGCCGTCGGAAGACGTGATCATCGCGAGGCGCAGCGGGAAAGACTGGTACGTGGGGTCGATTACGAACTGGTCACCGCGCGAAGTGAATCTGCCGCTTAGCTTTCTGGGCGATGGGAAGTACATAGCGGAGATTTACAGGGACGCCGCGGACGCCGATGAGAATCCCCGGCATGTGACGATCGAAAAGAAGGCGGTGGGGCGGTCGAATACGCTGGCACTGCACCTGGCCGCGGGCGGAGGGGCGGCGATTCGTCTGACGCCGGCACCGTAGGGGCAGCGGCCGCATCCGGCCTGATTGCCGCTGAGGGACCGGGGTCTCGGGCGGCCCTCCATTCCACACGCATCCGTCGTATTCTCAACAGGTATGGTGCGGATGACGGTGCTGGCCAGCGGTTCCAAAGGCAACAGCACCCTTGTCGCCAGCTCCACCACGCGCATTCTGGTCGACGCCGGACTATCGTGCCGCGAGATTCTGCGGCGCATGAAGGCTGCCGGCGAAGATTCGGCCTCGCTCGATGCCATTCTGATCACACACGAGCATCAGGATCACGTGCAGGGACTCGCTGTGACTGCGCGGCGCCTGGGTATTCCGGTTTACTTTACGGAGCCAACGCATCGCGCATGGGTGCGCTGGCTCACGCCGCGTAAACGCATTACTTATGCGGACTGGCTGGAGCAACGGCGGAAGCAGGTGGCAGCACTGAACGCGCAGACGCCGACCGAGAATCCCACGACAAGTGCGGCCGTTCCCACGGCGGTTACCGATCTGCGATCAGACTTTGAGCCGGAACCCGACGCAGAGGAAAAGGCTGCCGCGGAAGAGTCGCTCGCGGAGCCCGAAAGAGATCCCACGGCGTTGCCGGCTGTGGAGTATTTCCAGTCCGGTAACCCTTTTCGAATCGGCGACATAGCCATTACTCCATTTACTATCCCTCACGATGCCATTGATCCTGTTGGGTTTGTGTTTGAAGTGGAGGGGGCCCGAATTGGCGTTGCGACCGACCTGGGCTACATACCATCCAACCTCCATAGTCACCTGCGGCGGTGCGATGTCCTGATGCTCGAATCGAATCACGATCTTGAAATGTTGCGCGACGGACCGTACCCGTGGGCAGTCAAACAGAGAGTGATGTCACGGGTTGGGCACCTCTCAAACGACGCTGCTGCCGAGTTCCTGGAGCAGAAGTACGACGGGCACGCGACGTATGTGGTGCTCGCGCATCTGTCAGAGAGCAATAATCTTCCGGAACTGGCGAGGATTGCGGCAGAACGCGCTCTGCGCGACAAAATGAGCCTGCTGGGCAATAAGCTGTTACTGGCAGAGCAGAATCGGCCCCTGGAAACTATTGTCCTGGAATGAAACGGGCCTATAATAGTAGAAGCCACCCACTGTATGCATGCACTACCCGGAACGGGTCGCGTAAAAGTGGATTCAGGGGTGAGCGGAAAGTGAGGACCTGACTGATGAGCGCATGTACCGATTCTGTCGTCGGGGACATACTTTCGAGCTGGCGCTACGATATTTCGGGCATTTCTCCCGAAATGCGTACAGATTACGAGCAGCATCTGGCGACGTGCTCGCACTGCCGGTCGCGGCAGCGCATGCACCGAGCCATCGATGTCACTCTGATCAGTCTCAGCACATTGTCGATACTCGCCTTTCTCCTGGCGCTTGCTGTCATTCATCACATTGAGCCGTTGCGGACGTTCTCCATCGTGGTGCTGCATCTGGAGCATGCGCAGATGGTGCTCACGCTGCAGGCTGCCGCGGTGATGGGCCTGCTGGCCTCGCTGCTGGCGTGGGTTCTGGTGGCCATTGCCACGCCCGCGCCGATCTACCTGACCGGCGTTGCGATCGAGCAGGCGCGCGTCCTCCAGGATCGCATTCCTGAGGAACTGCGCACCCGCCTGCGCGCCTAACCTCCTCCCAGTTTGAGTTCGTGCCTTGTGCGTCCTTTCAGGACGCACAAGTTGTTTTGGGCTGGATCCTGCGCGCCGGGCAACCCAAAGGCGGGGTGATATCAATCACATCCCCGAATTGCAGGATTTGCGAGGATGGGCTCGTTGCGTGGTGACGGGCCCCCTGGGAAAGGAGATGGAAAATAATGCCTCCCATCGATGCAGTCCGTAACGGGATGGGCTTTGATGAAGCTGGCCACTGGCACAAAGCCAAGGTTCTGTACATGCCGGCCTCGCGGCGCGACGACGATCCCCTTGCGTCCGCGCGCGGCGCCATCTACGGTCTCCTGATCAGCAGCGCTCTTTGGTTGGTTCTCCTCCTCGCGGTGCGCATTCTGCGCAGTGTGCTGTAACCCATGGCCTGGGCGCAATCCGTCTCCCCTTGCGCCCAGGCCGTCGCGATTTTCTGCTGAGTCTCAGAATTTCTCCATTGCCGACAGGCCCTCCTCTGACAGACAATCGTTCCACTCTCCTGAAGGATCGGCGCCCGTTCGTTTCCCCAGCCGTGATGCTCCGGCGCTGAACCGTTTGGTATCCACGATCGAGGGGCGAAATGAATCTCAGCAAACCCACAGCCTTTGCGGTCCTGCTCGCCGCCGGCGCGATGCCGGCGCTGGCCCAGCGCAGCGTCCAAAGCGACAGGAATTTCGTCACGAATGCGGTTGAAGTCAGCAACAGCGAAGTTCTTCTGGCCAGGATTGCAGGTCAGCAATCCAACAGCCCCGACGTGAAGCAGTTCGCGCAACACGTGCTGGGCGAGCATACGCAACTGGGCCAGGCGGTGGCGCCGCTCGCCCAGCAGGTCAGCGCCAGTCTCACACCCGGCGAGACCAGCGCCGGTCAGAAGCACGCGATCGCGCGGCTGCAGACGTTCTCCGGCGCCGCTTTCGACCGGGAATACATTCACAATCAGATCGCCGAGTTGTCCTACGCGCTCCATGTCTACCAGTCGGAGATCGCGACGACCCAGGATCCAGGACTGAAGCAGACCGCAGTGGTCGGCGCGAAGGTCGTTGCCGCGCATCTGCGCCAGGCGGAACAGCTCGCACAGGTGCGGCAGACCCCGCTGAGCGCCCGACCGCAGACCATGCCGGTCCGCGCCGCAACCCGCTGAAGCGAGTCCCGTCGAGCGCGGGACTGCCCCTCTGTTGGAACCGGCAGACTGGAGAATGGCGTCGCGATTTTCCGCTGCCGGAGTTTCGATCCTCTTTCCGCAGAGGACCCGCTTCATCCATGGCTTCCACAACGCTCGCGTCGGTATCGGGGCGTCCGTTGCAATCGCTTTTCGCTCCGAGCGATGAAGCGCTCCCGGCGGGAGCATTGCGGTCAATGCTCTGCTCGCAGGCGTTGGTGCGAGATTCCGGCTTGCGGTCTCCGCTGTCTCGCGGATCGGGTTTGGCTTGTGCGGCCATGGCAAGTTCTCCTCGATGAGTGGGATGCGGGCCGGCAGGACGGCGGGATGGCCCAGGATGCGGCAAGAATTTCAGGGCAGGGAACGGGCGGCGGTTCTCGCTGCTGCGCGACCCCTAGAATCGGGAGATGATCGCTGCTGCAACACAGGCTCGTCTTCTGTGAGGGTCCGTCTGAAGCAAATTCTTTGCCTGGCCATCGCGGCTGCCTATCTCAGCGGCTCCGCTCAGATGACGGCCGCGCCGACGAAGCAGGATCGCGTGTTCGCGCGCGAGGCATCGAAGGCCATTCGAACCCTGCAACGCTGGTATGTGCCGGCGTCTGGTCTGTATGCGGCTCCAGCGGGGTGGTGGAACTCCGCGAACGCGATTACGGTTCTCGTGAACTACGAGCGAGTGGTTGGAGACCGCTTGCTGGATCCGGTGATCGCAAACACGTTTGCGGCAGCGCAAAAGACGCGCCGCGGCTTCGTCAACGACTACTTCGACGACGATTCGTGGTGGGCACTGGCCTGGATCGATGCGTACGATCTGACGCACAACCCGTCGTATCTTTCCATGGCGGAGAGCATCTTCTCGACGCTGGTTGCGGATGGCTGGGACACGACCACCTGCGGCGACGGCATGTGGTGGAGTTCTGCGAAAAAATACAAGAATGCAATCGCCAATGAGTTATTTCTCTCCATCGCCATTGAACTGGCGAACCGGACGGAAGGCAGGCAGTCTGCCGAGTATCTCCATTGGGCCGACCGGGAGTGGAAGTGGTTTCGGGCCTCCGGCATGATCAATTCCGAGAGCCTGATCAACGACGGTCTCGACTCGACGAATCCCAGCGCCTGCGTCAACAACGGAAGGAACACGTGGACCTACAACCAGGGAGTCATCCTCACCGGGCTGGTGGGGTTATCGCAGGCTGAGCATGATCCCGCTCTGCTGGCGCAAGCGACGGCCATCGCCGATGCGGCCATCAGCCACCTGACAACGCCGGACGGCATTCTCAAAGACGTTACGGTGCACGGAGGCGACGCTCCCCAGTTCAAGGGCATCTTTGTGCGGAACCTGGTGCGGCTCTATGACGTGCTGCCGGAATCTGACCCGCACCGGCAGCGTTATCGGCAGTTTGTCGAAGCGAATGCAAGGAGCGTCTGGTTGCGGGACCGCGGCAAGCGCAATGAGTTCGGCGCAGTGTGGCAGGGGCCGTTTGACTCCGCGGACGCTACCCGGCAGACATCCGCGCTCGATGAATTGGTCGCCGCGGCCTCGATGCAAAGGGGGAGAGATCAGCACTAAGCTGCGGTCTGCGGCGTCGGCGATGCACCTTAGCGATCCAGGCGAAGGCGGCGCAGCAAATCCTGAAAACGCGGATCGCTCCGCATCGGATCATAAATCGGATCCACTTTGATCTGGACGATGGCATTCGAGTGCTCGGCATAGGCGCGCTCGAGCAGCTTCAAAGCCCGTTCCTTGTCGCCCGTACCGGCATACGCCAGCAGCAGGGTCGCCTGTTTATTGGGGACTGAATCGCCAACCTGTTCCAGCTTCCTGAGGGCCTGGCGCTCTTGTTCGGTCCGGCCGGCATGTTCGTAGACAGCCGCTTCCCAGGCCCACAGCCAGGGCTCTTCGCCTTTGGCAGCCCAGCGATGAATCTCGCCGATTGCCTCGTCGTACCGGCCCAGTTGCAAATACGAGGGAATCATCGCATTGCGCGCGTGACCATACGTCGGGTCCAGCTCGGCCAGCGAGCGGCATTGGTTGATGGCACTCTCATACTGGCGGGAGTAGTACAAAATCGACGTGTGATCGATGGCGATAATCATCGACAAAGGATCGAGCTGCCGCGCCTGCGAACTCTCCGCAAAGGCTTCATCGAAGCGCCCCTGCCACGAGAGAAACTCCGCATACCACTGGTGCGCGGTCGCGTACTGGGGACTGAGCTGGATCGCCCGCCGGAACTCGCGCTCCGATCCCGCCCAGTCGTAGTCGTAATTCTCTTCGATCAGCGCGAGTGAGGCGTGCGCCTCGCCGAGACTCTCGTCGAGCCGGAGAGCGCGCTGTGCCGCGGCCCGGGCCTTTGGCATCAGCTCTCCCTGCGGGCCGATATACCACGTGCTCATCAGGCTGTACGTGTCTGCAAGTCCTGCGTACGCGCGCGCGAAATTCGGATCGGTATCGATCGCCTGCTGAAAGTAGTCAGCCGCCTGCCGGAACCCCTCCTCGGATCGCTGATTCCACAGGTACCGACCCTTCAGGTAGAGGTCATATGCTTCATACGATTTCGTCTCGGGTGCGCGTCCGGCGGCAGCCAGCGCAGCGTTGATTCGGCTTCGGCCATCCAGGCTCAATTCCACTTCGCCGGCGACTTCGCGCGCGATCTCCCCCTCGAGTTCCAGCAGGTCGCCGAGATCGCGATCGTATTGGCGCGCCCAGACGTGGCTCTGATCCCTGACCTGGATCAACTGCGCGGTGATGCGAACCCGCTGCGAATCGCGGCGCACGCTGCCCTCGATCACGTACTGCACTCCCAGTTCTCTTCCGATCTGGGGAATGGCCTTCTGGGTGTGCTTGTAGGGCATGACCGAGGTCCGTGCGATGACCCGAAGATGCTGGGGATCGAGATTCCCGAGCTGGCTGATCAACTCTTCCGTTAACCCGTCGCTGAGATACTCCTGTCCTGAGTCGCCGGTAAAGTTTTCAAACGGGAGCACCGCCAGCGTCAGGGTGGCAGGTGGCTCCGCTTTACTGCGACGCAGGCGCCACAGCCCGATCGCCGTACCCGCGATGACGAGCAGCGCGAGAAAAGCGGCGGCGATGAGCGCCGGAGGCCAGGCGCTGCGCGGGCGCATGGTCGCGGGATTTTCAGGGAGATTTGCAGGAGCGGCAGGGGCGGCGAGCATTTCAGTCGGCTCCGCCTCACTTGCCGATTCCGTTACCGGAAGAAGAAAACGATAACCCTGGCCCTGGAGGGTGAGGATGTAGCGTCGGTCGCTGGTCTCATCGAGAGCCTTCCGCACCATGAAGATGGTTTGCGTCAGATTCGACTCCTCGACGAAACTGTCGGGCCAGACAGCGCGCATCAACTCGTCTTTGCTGACGATGCGGCCCGCGTTCTGAACCAGCACGAGCAGGGTGTCGAAAGCCTTGGGGGTGAGCGGAGTTGTTGTCCCGGCTCGCTTCAATACCCGGCCTTGTGCGTCGAGGCTGAATTCGCCGAACCGGTACAAGTGATTGGTGAGCCTGGGCATAGCCGGTTCTTGAGAGCTTTTGAGAACTTTTGAGCTCCAGATTTTAGGACTGCTGAGGAGGTTCCAATCTAGCTTTTTCGCCTCGGGATGGACGAACGGCCTAAGGCGGGAAATTTGCTCCGAATCTTACCACGACTCCGGCTCGATCTTTGAGGGCGACCCGGCGGAGGCAAACCCCGTGAGGCAAGGAGAATCTTCGATGAACCCCAAATTTGGATCATTCGGCGGGAAGCTAATGGTGATTGGCGCGATCGGTGTTGCCTGTGCGATGCCAGCGGGAATCGCCGCCGTGAATGGGCAGTTTCCCTATTTCACAAACTTTCTCCACAACGGGGTTCTCTTCGTCAATCCGAATGGAGCTTCGCAAACGTACAGCGCCAACGGAGGCGGGATCGACCTGACCGGGCCTTTCTTCCAGAGCATGGGCACGAACGGCCGGACCTGCGGAACGTGCCATGAGCCGAGTGACGGCATGTCGATCTCGGCGGCCAACGTGGACCTGCGATTCGCTCTGACGCAGGGCACGGATCCGATATTCCGAACTGTCGATGGATCGAATTGCGATCACAACATCGATGTTTCGACGCTGGAAGGAAGAAAGGCTGCCTACAGCCTGCTGCGGACGCGGGGGTTGATTCGAATCTTTCTCACGGTACCGGCGAATGCGAACTACCAGGTGACCGGCGTCAGCAATCCTTACGGCTGCGACGAGACGGATACGATCTCGATGTACCGGCGTCCGCTGCCCGCGACCAACGTTCGCTTCCTGAGCGCGGTGATGTTCGATGGGCGGGAGTCGTCGCCTGCGACGGGGACCACCAAGATCGTCTACAACAACTATCCGACCGCGCTGGTCAGCGACCTGGAACATCAGTCTGTCGATGCGGTCGTGACGCATGCGCAGGGCGACGGCACGCGACCAACGGCTGAGGAGCAGCAGGAGATTGTCAATTTCGAGATGGGCCTGACCACGGCGCAGGCCTTCGGATTTTCGACGGGATCCCTGGACGCGCGTGGAGCGCAGGGCGGGACGGCGGCGCTCGAGAATCAGCCGTACTTTATCAGCATGAACTCGAGCGTGCATTATCTGCTTCCACAGTTTGAACAGCCGGGCGGGCTGGTCGTGCCAGGAGATGGGCAGTTCACGCCGGCGATTTTCGATCCCTTCGCCGCCTGGGCGAACTTGCCTCCGCGGGATCCCAGAGCGGCGGTGGCGCGTGGCGAAGCCCTCTTCAATTCATTGCAGATCAACATCACCGGCGTGGCGGGTATCAACGATGACGTTGCGCAGGGCGGACTGGTGGCGGGGGGCATTCCTTCGCTCACCGGGACGTGCGGCACCTGCCACGACACACCGAATGTCGGCGATCATTCCTTCCCCACGCCCCTTGATATCGGTACAGGCAATCCGAACCCCGCGAACGCGTCGACGAATCTGGGCGGGCTCGACATTTCGTACCTGCCCAGCATCACGGTGTGCGAGACGGATCCGGGGACAGGCTTGCCAACCAGCACCTGCAAAACGACGACAGACCTCGGACAGGCATTGATCGACGGCAACTTCGATCACGTGGGCAAGATCAAGGGACCGATTCTGCGCGGCCTTTCGGCGCGCGCGCCTTACTTCCATAACGGCTCAGCGAAGACTTTGCTGGACGTCGTGCGGTTCTACGAAACGCGGTTCAGTCTGACGCTGACCTCGCAGCAGGAGTCGGATCTTGTCGCCTTCCTTAGCTCTCTCTAGCCAAACAACAGGGGAAGGACGTCGATGGTTTAGGAAAGGCTTCTTCCGGCGGCGTTGTGCCGTTAGCCCAGCGGCCTAATGCGGGTGTCCTCCGCCGCTTCCACCCGCGGGTGCGATGCTGCCGATGTGGCCCGTGGTTCCAGCAGACAGGGTCGTTGACTGACTGGTGGGCGGGCCGGGCGAACTGAATCCTGCGTCGGCAGACCATGCGGGGGGCGGCGCAGATCCGCGGTGGATCTCAACGGGCGCAAGCCCGTCGGCCGCGATGCGGTTCTCGGTGCGTACGGTTCCGGCTGCCGGTCCGGCAGTGAGGTAGATGGGCGTGGTGGCCGTGCCACGGCGGAGGGTGTCGTGCGAGAAGCCGGTTAGACTGCCGAGGCCCTCGCGCGGAATCCCGAGACCCGCCGAGTCGCGACGGAAGACAAAAGAGCCCCTGCTGACCTGGGACGCAACCAGCGGACTGAGGTTGACAGCCACCAGCGTGGACTGGCCCGGCCGCGGTGCTTCCGCGGGCTGACGCGGATAGTGGGGCCTTGCACCGATGTTGCCGAAGGTGCGGCCGGTCGCAGCCGGCACATTCGCCAGTCCGCTCCATGCGCCTCCCGGCATCCATCCCCAGCCTGCACCGGGGCAATACGACCAGGCACCGTAATGGTAGGGCATCCAACCCCAGGGATACGGGGAGACCCAGGAATAGCCCGCGCCGGGATACCACGCCCACGTCCCGTTGGCATAGGGATCCCATGCGGCGCTGGCGAAATACGGGCGCCACATCATCCCGCAGCCACTCGCGTCCATGAAGCTTCCGTAGTAACTCATGTCGTTCAGCCCGTAGGAGTAGGGGGCATTTCCAAACGCGGTCATGCTGGCCACATGCGCGTGATAATCGGCCGACTGCTTGTCCCACGAGTCGAGCGAGTTGGGTGCGATACCTTTCGCTACGTCGGGCTGGGTGTCGGGCGTAAAGGCAAAGGTGATGGTTCTCTTGCTCGACACAGCGACGGGCCCGTCGGCGCCGTCGACCGCGACGGCTCCGCTCAGCACGGCGAGGCTGGCGCGAGTGGCGTTCATCTGCAGACGGATGTGGCTGCCGGGTGGCAGCGGCTGCTTATTCGGCCCGAAGAGCAGAGTGAAATCGTTGCCGGCTCCCGGAGCTTTCGTCAGGCTCACGTAAGCCATGCCGCGGAGAACACGCACAGTCGTGACGGTCGCGCCGGAGGCGTGCCGTTCCAGCACCGGGAACTCGACCACGGTGTCGGACGCGAGGCGCAGGGTGCTGTTGTCCTCAAACTCGATTTCGGCCACGCCGAGGCCGGTTTGCACCTGGCTCGATTCGACGACAGGCAGATTTTGCGTCGCGGCCTCGAAGCCGCTGCCCCGGTTCATCTCGACAGCGCCGCGCACCTCGCTGAGGCGAACGACGCGGACCCTGGACATGCCGGATTCGGCAGAGATGTCGGTTTGCGCAGGCAGGGTCGTGGCGGCGAAGAGCAGTGAGAGGATGCTTGCGGTTGCGGGAACGGAGATCGCGGACATGTCCGCCTCCTTGGTGTTGGCGAACAAAAGAGGATGCTCAGAAGGCCACGCCGGAGCAGGATGCGGGATTATCGTACCACCGCCGTCAGATACCCGGCGAGGTTTCTGACGGTCGTCGACGCCTGCGAGACCCATTTTAAGAAGATTTTCCCGGATACACAGGCGACTGCAGCAGACGCCGCAGCCCGCGGTATCTCCTCGCGGAGACGGGGATATCTGGATCGAGCAGGAATGGTGGCCAGGGACGGGATCGAACCGCCGACGCCGGCCTTTTCAGGGCCGCGCTCTACCACTGAGCTACCTGGCCGCCGGAGGTGAACCAGCGTTGGGAAGGGAGTCGTTCAGAACTGCGGAAGGAGTTTGCCGCGCTCGACCAACAACCTCAGCCAGTATAACAAAGCGCGCCCCTCCAACTCGCCCTCCCGTTAACCGCTTCTTCGCTGCGCACGGGGTACACTTGTGCAACGGTTTCAACGCCTTGCAGAGGGACCCGCTCGCCATGCCCCTGAACCGCTGTGTCTGCGCCGCGTCACTCGTGCTGCTGATGGTTTCCCCCGCCATTCGCCTGGGGGCGCAGGCTTCGCCTGCAGAGATCCGCGCTGCCCGCGCCTACGAAGCCGCCCGCAAAGAAGGTGCGCCCGCATTACGCGCCTTTCTCGAGCGCATGCCCAAGGGCGCCGATCTGCACATGCACCTGAGCGGTGCGGTCTACGCGGAGACCTTCATCCGCGAAGCCGGCGAAGACGGTATCTGCGTGAACGCCGCGGCGCTCAGCATGGATAAGAGCCACCGCGCGCCCGATTGTCCCGCAGGCGAAAGCCCCGCAGCCACGGCTCCGGACAATCAGCATCTCTACGACGAACTGATCGACGCCTTCTCCATGCGCACGTTCATCCCGGTCACCGGCGAGTCAGGCCACGACCACTTCTTCGACACTTTTGATCGCTTCGGCGACGACAAGCGCTTTTCCGGTGAGTGGATCGATGAGGTCACCGCACGCGCGGCCGCGCAGAACGAGCAGTATCTCGAGCTGATGCAGACTCCCGACTTCAAGGCTGCGGCCGCCGCCGGCCATCGCATCGGCTGGAGCGATGACCTCGCCGGAATCCGCGAAAAGCTGCTCGCCGACTCCGGTTTCCGCGAAGATATCGCGAAGGATCGCGCCGAATACAGCGATGCTCTCGCGAAGTGGAAGGCCCTCGATCACTGCGGCCAGCCCGACGCCACCCCGGCCTGCGGCGTCACCGTCCGCTTTCTCTACCAGGTCCTCCGCGGCAATCCGCCGGAGCAGGTCTTCGCGCAGACATTGCTGGCCTTCGAGGTCGCTTCCGCCGACCCTGATGTCGTCGGCCTCAACTTCGTTCAGCCCGAAGACGGTTACCTCTCCATGCGCGATTACACGCTGCAGATGCGCATGCTCGACTATCTGCATGGCCTTTATCCAAAGGTGCATATCGCCCTCCATGCCGGCGAACTGGCCCCCGGCCTTGTCCCGCCGGACGGGCTCAGGTTCCACATCCGTCAAGCCGTGGAGCTGGGCCACGCCGAGCGCATCGGCCACGGCGTCGACGTCATGTACGAGGATCAGCCCGATAAGCTGATGAAAGAGATGGCCGATCGCCACGTTATGGTCGAGGTGAATCTCACCAGCAACGACGTCATCCTCAACGTAAAGGGCGACGATCACCCCTTCATGCTTTATCGCCGGGCAGGCGTGCCCGTCGCCCTCTCCACCGACGATGAAGGCGTCTCGCGCATCGACCTCACCCACGAATATGTGCGCGCCGCGGATACGTATCCGCTCACGTACCTCGATCTGAAGCTGATGGCGCGGACCTCGATCGAGCACAGCTTCCTGCCCGGCGCCAGCATATGGGAGCGCGTGACTCCCGAGCGTTTGGAGACGCCCGTCGACGCCTGCCGGGGCCAGATGGGACGTGAGAAGCCTACCGGTGCCTGTGCCGATCTCGTCGGCTCCAGCGAAAAAGCCGCGCAGGAGTGGGAACTCGAACGCCGCTTCCACGTGTTCGAGGCACGTTACTGAACGATGCGCATCGTCTTTTCGACCTACGGCACGTTTGGCGACGTCAATCCACTGGTTGCTCTCTGTCTCGAGCTAAAGCGCCGCGGGCATCGTCCAGTGCTCGCCATTCCCGAGATGTTCCGGCCGAAGATCGAGCCGCTGGGAATCGATTTTGTGCCTGTACGGCCCGTGCAGGATCCGAACGATACGCGCCTGATCGCAATGATCTACGACATCAGGCACGGCACTGAAGTGGGCCTGCGCGAATTCCTCTTTCCGTCGCTCCGCGACAGCTACGACGACCTCACGGCTGCCGTCCGTGCTGATGGCGGCGCCGATCTGCTGGTGACAGGCGAACTGGCCTATGCTGCTCCCCTCGTTGCAGAAAAAACCGGTATTCCCTGGGTCTCGTATGTGCTCGCGCCCTTCTCCTTTTTCTCGGCGTACGATCCGCCGGTGCTGCCGCCTTATCCCACTTTGGCCAAAATGCAGAGCGGGTTTCCGCCGCTCGGCCACGTAGTGGCGCGGTTCGCTCGACTCGTCACGCGCAAGTGGCCCGAGCCGATCTACGCGCTGCGCCGCGAACTGGGCCTGCCTCGGGGACGCGATCCCATCTTCGACGCGAAGCACTCCGACCGTCTGGCGCTCGCGCTCTTTTCGCCGGTGATGGGAAGGCCGCAGCCCGACTGGCCGCATTCGGTGAAAACGACTGGATTCGCGTTCTACGATGGCACCGGATCGGAAGGGAATTTGCCGCCCGAGTTGGCTGCATTCCTCGATGCCGGGGCGCCGCCCCTGGTCTTCACCCTGGGATCCGCCGCGGTGATGCACGCCGGCGATTTCTACGAGCAGAGCGCCCAAGCCGCGGAAATTCTGGGCCAGCGCGCGGTGCTGCTCATCGGCGCCGACGACCGCAACCAGCCCAAACGCAAGCTGCCCGGCACGATCTGCGTCACGCGCTACGCGCCCTATTCGAAGATCTTTCCCCGCGCTTCCGTTCTCATTCACCAGGGCGGCATCGGCACCGTCGCGCAGGCATTGCGCGCAGGCCGTCCCATGCTCATCATGCCCTATAGTCATGACCAGCCGGATAACGCCCGCCGCGTGCGGCGGCTCGGCGTCGCAGAAGTCCTCACGCGCAAGCGCTACAAGGCGAAAGCCGCCGCGCGCCTCATCTGGCAACTGCTCTCTGACAATGCGTATCAGGTGCGGGCTACGGCCATCGCCACGCAGATTGCCGCGGAGCGCGGAGCGGAAACGGCCTGCGATGCGCTTGAATTAGTTCGGTCCCGCGGCTGAACCGTCCCGATCGGCCCACACTGCAGCCTGAACGCCATGGCCGTCGAGATAAAACGTCGACAACCCCAGCAGGTCCGTGCGCCAGGTGCGAATGCGCGCCGCCTGCAGTTCCTCCAGCACCTCGTGCCGCGGATGCCCATAGAAATTCCGCCGTCCCACCGAGATTGCCGCAAATTCCGGAGAAACCGCCGCCAGAAATGCCGGTGTAGTCGATGTACGGCTGCCGTGATGGCCTACCTTCAGGAAATCGGCGTGGAGATCGCCGCGCGCGAGCATACGGTTCTCGCTCGGCGCCTCGGCATCTCCCTCCAGCAGCGCGGTCGTTTTACCGAAGCGCATTTGTAACACCATCGAGTCGTTATTGGTCGGAGTCGCCTCCGGCTGGTATCCCGCCTCGGGCGCCAGCACCCGCACCTGCACTCCATCGAACGCGAATACCTCGCCGGCGGTATGCTGCACTCGTCGCGTCTGAACAGCCGCCGCATCGCCGAGCACGGCGTCGTACAGCACGGAGTGCGGATTGATCCCCACCCACAACTCGCGCGGCCGAAAATTCGCTATCACCGCCGGCATGCCGCCGATGTGATCCGCATGCGCATGGGTAATGGCCACCGCATCGAGACGCCGGATGCCGCGGGACCACAGCACCGGCGAGACCACGTCCTCGCCCACATCGAAACTGGTCGCGCGCTGGCTCGGCGCATTGCCGGTCAGTCCTGCCGCGCCGACAATGCCGCCGGCGTCGATGAGCAGCGTCTTGCCGCCCGGGGTGATCACCAGCAGCGAGTCCCCCTGCCCCACATCGATCGTCGAAATCTCCAGTGCTCCGGCGCGGTGCTGCACCGGCCGCGGAGCCATCACTACCATAGCCTCCAACGCCAGCGCCGCGGTGGCCAGGATAATCCCCAGGCGCTTCCTCCGGATCAGCGCCAACGCCGCTGCTGTCAGCGCCATCGCTCCGGCAATGGCGAGAGCCTGCGGCGCGGGGATGCGCCAGTCACCGAGCCACATCGCGCTGAAGGCATGCACCACACCGGCGGTTCCGTGGAGCAGCAACGCCACCGCCATCGCCGGCAGCGCCGCCAGTTTCGGCAGTACCAGCACCAGCAACAGCGTCGTCAGCGCCAGCGGCAGCAGCAGCCCCAGAAGTGGCACAATCAGAATGTTCACCGGCAGGGCAACCGCTGTGACGCGATGGAAATACATGGCCATCGGCAGCGCCATCAGCAGTTCGATCGCAAGCGACGTCGTCAGCAACTCCACAACGCGCAATCCGAATCGAACGCATCCGGGGAACACCTGGTACGCCGCGAACCGCCCGACCAAGGGACGCAATCCATCCGCCACCAGTCGCAGGGTGGTGCGGAATTGCGCCGACTGTGGCGTGAGCGAAGGATCGAGCGGCAGCAGCCAGAGATTACGCGTTGCCCGCAAATACGGCCCGAAGGTTTTCTCCGCCGCAGGGACCGCGATCCCTGCCACCGCCAGCACCGAGAGCAGCGTCATCTGAAATCCCGCATCGGTGAGCGCCGATGGATTCGCGACCAGCATTGCGAGCGCCGCAAATCCGATCGCATTCAGCGGCCGCCGCTCTCGCCACAAGATGCGCCCCACCAGATACAGCGCGACCATCCAGAACGCGCGCTGCACTGGCTGGCCAAATCCCGTCAGCAGCGCATACCCGAGCGAGAGGGCCATCGTCGCCAGCGATGCGCCAAATCTTCCCAGCAGCATTCGCCGCGACGCCCAGAAAATCAGTCCGCTGAAGATCGCAAGATGCATCCCCGAAACCACGAGGAGGTGGAAGGAACCCGTGCGCTCGAAGCCAACCCGCAGCCGGTGCCCCAGCAGGGTGCGATCGCCGGTCAGCATCGCTGTCAGCATCGCCGCATCGTCCGGCGAAAGCCGCAGCCCACCCGGCACCCACGCCGGCGCCGGACGCTCCGCGTAGCTCACCAGCCGCACGCTTGCCTCCTGCTGCAGGTCGTGAATCCAGCAGGGGAGCCCGGTGGCTCGGCCATGTGTCGCAGTGACAATTACAGAATCAGCATGCCCGCTGCCCAGCGCGGCAATCCCCTGCTGACGCAGCCACGCCGCCGCATCCCACACGCCCGGATCGACGAAGCGCTCCTCCGTATGCATCTCGACATCGCCGCGCACCGTGCTGCCGCAGGGAAGGGCAGCGAAGCGCGCGTCCGCCGGCGCATAGAGCGTCAGGCGCAACCCTTCCGAAACGGGCAATTGCGCGCCATCGACCGCGGTCACCCGTACGTCCACCTGCTGGCTCTGCTCATGCCGCACCACGTCGGAATACGGCGCGAACGATTCGATCTCGCGCAGCGGCATCGTGCGCACAACAGTGCCTTCAATCGCGTGCGACGTCGCGATGCCGGCGCTTCGCGTCGCCGAAGATGGCGTTGGCGTCTGCTCTGCAATGCACTCCAGCGGCGTAATAACCGGCGGGCGCCGCTCCGCCTCCGCACAGAAAAGCCCCAGCAGCGCCAGCACCACTGCCGCGCAACCCAGTGCAACCCGCTGCGCGCGAAACGCCGCCAGCGTCGTCACGGCCATCGCGAGCAGCAACCCCACCAGCAACCGTCCCGGTTGCGCCCAGAACCAGTGCGAGGCCGTATCGCCGCCGGCAAAGGAAATTGCGGCAAAAAACGCAGGCAGAGTCAGCCCCGCGCGCACCGGCGCGCGATCCGCTATGACGTTCTTCTGCGGTGTCGATGCAGTTTGCGGCGGACTGGCAGCAGCGAGCATACGAGGCGAGGGGCCTCAGCTTCGCCGCCGTCCTTTACTCCAGCGCCAGATGCGTCACGCTCTCCAGGTGAAACGTCTGCGGAAACAGGTCCACCAGGTGCATCTTTCTGAGGCGATAGCCGGATTCTAGCAACGCAGCGAGATCGCGGCTGAGCGTTGCCGGATCGCACGAAACGTAAGTAATGCGCGGCGGCCGCAGCTTTCCCAAAGCGGTTGTGACGGATCGCCCCAGCCCCGATCGCGGCGGATCCACTACAACCAAATCCGGCGCGACGTGCCCCCCAGCCACGGCGCGCCCCAGAAAACTCGCCGTTTCCAACGCCACCACGCGATGCTTCGTACCGCGCAAATTCTCGTGAAGATCGCGCACCGAGCCCGCCGCCGACTCCACCGCCGTCACTTCGCCAAACCGTTCCGCCAGCGGCACCGAAAAAAGTCCCACTCCGGCATACAAATCCCACGCCCCGACGCCCTGCTCCCCGCCCGCCACCAGGTCTACCAGTCGCTCGATCAAAAAGCGGTTCACCTGAAAAAACGACCCGAGGCTTACGCGATACTCCAGGGCCCCCATCCGCCACCGCACCGAGCCCTCTCCAATTTGCGTCAATCTTCGCGACAGCCCGCGCCCGTCTTCCGCGGAAGATACCGCCGCACCTACAGCCTGCGGAACAATTTGTAGTAGTCGCGGCCACAAGTTTTTCAGCCGCCGCTCTGCGTCCAGCGCGGGGCGCTTCGTCCACAGGCTCACCAGCATCGCAGCGCCATCGGAATCCGTAAAAAACTCAATCTCCCGTATCCATTCGTCCAGCCCCAGCGAAGCCCCATCCCGATGAACCGCCTCGATTGCCTTCTGCAGCACGGGCGCCGCGATCGGGCACTCCCCAATCGCCAAATCCTCGTGCGAATTCCGCAATTTGTAACAAAGACGGAACGGATTCGCCGCCACGTGCAGCCGGATGCGATTCCGATACCCCAGCGGCTCGCCCGTCACCGCTGCAATCTCCGGAATCTCCCGAATCCGCGCGCGCTCCAGCGCCTCGCGCAGGATGCCGGCCTTCAGTGCCACCTGAGTCGCGTTGTCTGCGTGCTGATAATGGCATCCGCCGCACTCGCCAAAATGCC
>Ga0335073_10002863_pt1 | contig 23779 bp, 30 predicted proteins | sample Lox_Sample_22_FD_207093 | JGI IMG/M metagenome (GOLD analysis project Ga0335073, IMG submission 207093) | Soil microbial communities from Loxahatchee National Wildlife Refuge, Florida, United States - Lox_Sample_2.2 | ecosystem: Environmental > Terrestrial > Soil > Wetlands | place: USA... | reverse complement strand
TAGGCGGTTCCGACTACATCGGAGCCATAGTTCTCCATCGGTTTCAAATATTTCATTTGCGTGCAAAGTAAGGAAGGGGTGATGTTTATTGCGATATCTCTGTTTGGGTTCTTTTGTGTAGCCGAGATGTAGATTAAATCTCTTTTGTGTCTGTGCTATCCTGCTTCTCGAATAGAAAACATGAATCTGGGCCCCTGCACGAAATGCTGACGGCATTCTCTTTCCTCACCCACACTATTACATACGGTTCTGTCGACGTTTTGCATGCATCTGTTAAAATGACTTAGTCGTAAATTAACGCAGGAGCCCATTATACTCGACACCCATGTGCATAGTCGGAAAGTAGCGCACGAACACATTATTCTCGACATGCGGCTTCTATATTTGAGAATTGGCGCTGTGGTTAATAAACCTGCACTATTTCTCTCAGATTCTTTGGATGAATTTTGGTCCGTGCGGTTGAGTAAGTAATAGGAGGTCGGTGCGCTTCGCGAGGTCAGATGAGCGTGTGCACTCACAGTTTTCAAATGAACAAGCAAAATAGGAGACTCCGATCGAACAACCAGTGGATGACGCTCCAAAAAGGGGGATGTTAAATTAGACGAGTATCAGGCCATGACGAACAGCTATTATAAAAGGTGCAAGCTTTCCACTTTTCCCCCTCAGATTTACCCAGACATGGTCACTTTTGCCAAGTCTCCCAGATTCAAGGACGCTATGGCTACCTCTCGCACAAGAATTCCGGCACCTAAAAAAGTAACTCTGCGCACGCCATCAAGCCAAGCCAATACTTCTTTTCAAAAGTCCGCAAAACGTCAAGAAACCATCATACCAAAGTCTCCAGATATTTTTGTCTCCTCCCCGGTACTGGATAGCTCAGATGACGCAGGGCATACTCCGCATCCTATCAGATCGGTTCTTTCCAAACTCTTTTTGCTGCTAATCGTACAGACGAAAAATTCTGTGTTGGATAAAACGGACATCCTCAACAGCCTGGAGAAGGCAGAGTTACTACTTGAAGAAATCTCGAAAGAGATTCAATTGATCAGGAAGGCTCTTTTGGAGTAGGTCTTGAGGACGTAGGCGGTGTTCATGAAGGAGGCTTTAGTTGCTCGTTAGTTCGAATGAGATAATATATCATAATGCTTCGAATCGACTTCCCATTAGGCTTGACTTCTTGCCACGGACTTGTACCTGCTTTTACACTTAGTTTGAACTTGCATTGCTCATTCTGACATTACTTGGCACGTCCTTGAGCTTGACATTTCAAGACAGCATTCGTCGTAAGCTGAAGCGAGTGGGATTGTGTCACCTTTGCCGAAACGGTCGGTTTTGGATCACGGTAAATGGAAGAGGACGCCGTCGTTTGTGAAGGTGACTGAGCCGCGAGAGAGGTGGGTTTATGGGAGTTGGGATCCCACGAGGACCAAGTGAATTACGGATGGTCTGAGGAATGCGGCGAAGGCGACAGTGAATGCTGCGATGAGGTTGGCGTCGTCGTGCCGGTTAGGATTGAGGGCTCCGAGCATTTTGAGGAGGATAGGCTAAGGACGAGTGATTTCTCCCGGTCGTGGATTGGGAAATAGAGGTTACCTGGTCGAAGAGCACGTTCAGTTTAGTCTACCACCTAAATATAGCAGCATTTGGTCGAAGGTTGGCTGTGCTGGAAGCTCCGTCTCTATTACCCAAAATGGCGACCGGATCCAAGGATCATCGGTTGGAGCCGGTCAAAGCTCAAATCCATGCGCACAAAGACCAAAATGGCTATATCTCGGCCAATTCTCGTCCAATTGGCTCGAAACAAAGATCTTGGACAGATCTGAGTCAGTTCTAGCTAAAATGACTCTATCCATAATATTTCCGGGTGTTCCCTTGGTGCTGCGGGTGCAGTTCTACAGGGTGTTAGATTTCTTTTAGCTTAGTAAGTGAATAGCAATTCGACCAGAGTAGCTATTGACAAACGGAAGTGAGGGAATCGAAGAGCGCATCAAACTTAGTCTACCACTAAATTCTGAGATGATTCGGTCTAATGGTTCGATTTTTATTGGGGGGTGCCCTCGGTTATTTGCTGGTGAGATCCAGCTGGCGATCCGTTTTATGTGGGAAAACGGACCAAAACGGTCAGACTTCCGGAGGTCTATAAGTCGCACTTTCAAGTTAACTTCAGGTAATTCATTTTCATCTTCATCTTCAAGAGATGCAATTTCGATGCCATGCTTGTTTGTATTCGTAAGAATGGCAGCCGGCGAAGACCCAAGGGCGACGACTGTCGACCGACTGGTTTTTTTCCCCTAGCGATTTTGGCAGGGGCCCCAAACCTTACCTTGAATCCTGATTACCGAATCAATTATTATCGCACACTCACAAACATACGTTCTCATTTCGAGTTGAAGACTGTCTTTCCTTACGATAATAGACTCGATACTTTGAAATGCAATGGCAGTAGACGGTGAATCTCTTCCTCAACCCTCTATCATCCGAGACCTTAAACAACAGCTCCAAGAACCTCGCAAACTGGCCCGACGACTTCGTGCGGGACTTTCTGCTTATCGAGAAACCACACCTGGCAATGTTACACCACCAGCACCTTTCACCGGGGGGTGTGAGAGGAAACGCAAGAACGAAGCACGCAATTCTACTCGCCCTCCTCAGCCGCCAAATGTCCAACGTAACCTACAAGCCAAGAAACTGGAGACCCGGAAATCCGCCAACAGGGGATACAAGCGCAAACCTGAAGCTGACGAAGGGCCCGAATCTAAAAGACAACAACATAACTCTCTTCTCCGTAATAATTCCCGGTCAAATGATTATGGAAAACAACATTGCTCTACAACATTATCCATTGGCACTTCCAAACGAATAGGTCGTATTTCGAACTCAGAATTCACCGACGGAGATGCACAGCCTACCGTCACGCCAGGGATTTCACACAGCAGAGATCCCGAGAGTATTGTAATTGTGGAGGTCAATGGAGACTCGGAGGGATGTGGGTATAATCATTCAAATGTGGAAACGAGGAAAGGCCGTTTCAAACCTCTAATGAAATTCCTTCCAAATTGGCTCAAACAAAATGAACGATGTACCCTCCCTTTCCTTCTCTTTCTCCCCGGTCCCTGTCTCTCTCCAACATATCCTATTACTGTGCATAAGCAACTACTACTGGTATGGTGTGGCTAACGCTAGTCCCATCCCTTCCAATAATCTCAGACCCAACATTATTTCTGGCGTTCTACAAATCAGTGAAAGGACCGCAAACTCAAGTCACCAAGAACAGCAGCTACTCCCAACTATATAGAACATTGCTTTACCGAGGCGACAGCATGTTAAATTACCACTCGAATAAAATCATGCACTCACTTTTTGCGACTGTAGGTGCTCATCGAGGTATAACCAACGAGATTCGTGGTACCATCGCGACTACTGGTGCTTTTCCTGATGGTCATAAATCGAGTGGACCTACCGCATTGGTAAATTCGTTAATATCGGATTGGACAAGTAATGAGAATTGGACTCAATTAAGTTTGGTATATGGATTAACCGCGTATGTCTCGTGCTTGGATAAAACATGGCGGTCAAAATTTTATTCTCTACAACAAGTATCAGAGTCCTCGGATCCTGGTGAGGAGAAACCAAAAGGTAACAAGAAGGAAAAGTCTGAGGAACAATCTAAATTCTGGGCGGATTTATGGGAAGCTTGGTGGGGTGCTTTATTTGCTGAACGAGAACTATGGAAAGAATCGACGGAAGATTTGGAATTGACTCTTGAGTTTTTGATTAAACGGAAATATGCGCCTCTGATTTTCGAATTATCGTCTGGATTTCCCAAGTTTGATTTGCAGTTTGGATTGATTTCTTGGAAAACGAAGAGACATTTGCTATCTAAAGGGGAGTCGAGGGTGGATTCTCGCAAGTATTCACAGAACGATGTTCGCCTTGAAGAGATTACTGATGATGATTTGATTTTGAACAATACCGACTTCTACGTTGAAAATGATCATGATACGATTATGGAGAAGAAAAACAACAAAACGAGTATTTTCTTGGGCCACAGGGCTTTTATTCCTGATACAGAATTCAGTGCATTCGACTATACGTCACCGGGCCGAGCCATCGAATGTGTTTTACTACAGGCAAATGCATGGCATGATAATATGCGAGCAATCTCGACGCCAATGCAGTCAATTCAGTCTTTATCGTTAAGACAAAGTAGACAAAATTTGGAAATACCGCCGATGATTGAAAGAGTGCGAGAAGCAGGATACATTCGTCAAGAAATCTGGAAGATTCTAATTCGCAAAACTCACGAGACGAGTCGAAACGCACATGACGATTTCATTCACGCATTACCGCAGGGAAATATCAACGAAATTCATTCAAACTTGATGAAATTGATGGATCTACTTTGTCGCCAGGACTTAGTACAGTTTAGTCTGGATTCTGAAAATTGGAAGTCGATTATGGTTCTAGTTTGGGCCAAGGTATTTTCTAACATCCTTCAATCTTCAACGGTTGTTTTGTTCGAATAGCGCTGACTTTAAGCTCACTTTCGCAAAGGAGCTTCAGCAAGCTCATGAATATGAAATGTGTTTGGATTTAATTGCATTGTGTATCTTATACTCCCTCTCCATTAAAAACTACATCCTTTTCAGGGAAACAATACGCGTGTTCGAGACAAGATGGCGGCTTTGCGAAGAGACGCCTCCAGCCTCTTTCCAAACATGCTTCGATTCACATCCAAACTTTATCGTTAAATTCTCTGAAGACGTTAAAAACGGTGGAGAAGTATGCATTACCTTTGTCCTACTTGACTGATTGTAGCTGTTTGTTGTGGGAGTGCGTATGTTGGTATGGCCTAAGAATCATGTGGAAAAAGCGAGATTAATTAACCAAGTTAATTTATTCGTTCCATGTCTTGCTGAGATGACACAAGCGGACAATGATGTATCGCAAGGGCCATCGATTGGTCAACTCTTGGATAATTTGTTGAGATTACACATGAGCCGAAAGATAGTGCATCGGAAGGGCCATTGATTAATGGTCCACTGGCACTCTTGGATAATATGTTGGGGATTCAACGGGAAGACAAATATTCTATTCCGAGAGACTGAATGGTTGTATGCGGCAGCAGATTGCCATCGGGAGATCGAGCTGCCATAGATTTGACTGTAGTTATGTACATGGCATATAGCGTTCTTTCTACTCTTATACCACAGTCGAGTCATTTGCCACCAGGTATGGTTGGAAATTACAAGGCGTCAGATAGAAGCTGGTATTCGAATTGATTGTTAAATACAGCCTCTTACACTCATCTAATGTTGGTTTCTCGTATCTCATCTGTTCTTTCTTTCTTTTTGACACCTGGAATTACCGCCATCTTTGTCGCTCTGAGATTTCTCAATTTCAAGTACAAGTCGAAGAACAATATGGTCACGGTTAATTTACAGCAGCAAGAGAATTCTGCAAGCCATCGCGAAGGTAAGTAACGTATGCATGTCAATATTCAAGTGGAAAGTACCATCTGCAGAACTCGACGCCATAAGACAACTTTCATTCATATATAATACATAACTGAAGCCAATTACTCTGACAATACACTCAGCCCAATTACTCGGACAATGCACCTAGCTCAAGACAATTGTCAAAGATTATCTCATTTCGTAAGTCCCACAGTTCTCGCTCGTACTCTGGCGAAAAGACTCTGTGGACTAACGAGGTCCATTCATCGACGTCGGGGTTCCAAGTCTCCATCATGATTTTTTTTGAGAGGTTGTCATCCACTGCCGCAGCAGCGGACATTCGTTGAGATCTTTCAATCTCCCTCTTTGAATCACGATAATTGCCAATGGAACCCCGTTGTCGCTGGCGTAGTTGCTATTGTCACAATTCTGCCAGAATTTAGGAGAATACACCGGCATTTTGTCTCACTTTTCCGATCTGTGCCAATGCCAAAGTGCTGACACAAAAGGATGCGTGGAGTAAGGTACATGTCTTTTTCTTTCCAGCATGTACAGGGCAGGCGTACTTCATTGTCACAGAGCCCTAAATTACATCAGTTTGTTTCTGTAAACTTGTAGATAGGCTAATACGTCGAGTTCGATCCATTCCAAGGGGACATGATGTATTTTCTCGTCTTTAATGACAATCAGACAAAAATCATCAGTAAAGAGAGGTGATTGCTGAGCCATCATAGTAATATTGGAATCCGTGAGTGTGAGAATGTAAAATGGATGAACTGGAGGTTGCAGTTTAAATAAGGAGACTGGGGATGTGCCAGTTCCAAAACATAACATACAGTATGTACACTCCCTGCCGATCAGCGCTGTGTCTTGTTCAGGAGTGCATGTGTAATTTCGTATGTACATATGTATGTTCAGCCGAAGCGAAGTGGCCCCTACGCCGAAGATGTTGCTTTAATTGGATCTCCTTATTAAAGAAGGGGCTCGACCGCCACACCTAAACTTTAACGTTCTGTCTTCGCTTGAATCGACAATCGACACCGGCTTTAGGCTCCACTTTCCGACGATGGCTGGAGAGAGCGTCCTTCCCCCCGGATATTTGATGGATTTCTGTGCCACTCGATGGTGCCCGAATGCTGCGTTCTTGTACCCCTTTTGCCAAAGATGTACCGCACAAAGAGTTGGTCTAAAGGTATGGCAAAGCACATTGCCCTCAGCCGAGAGTACTCCACAGCTCGGTTTGTTTGCAGTAAAGGACCTGATCGGAGACAAGTTCGTCGCAGAGTATGCATGGAATAAAGCGACGCCACAAGACGATGAACAAGAACGTACATACATCCACCAAGTTAGTATTGTGACGTCGAGATGATTACAAGACGTTGTGCTAGTGGAGGTGTGGAAAACGACTTTTGGTATGCACATCGGAAAGACTAATGATGATGATAATGATGATGATAATGATGATGATGCGGTAAGTCGAAGACTCGAATTTGACTATGACGAGATGCATGCCGGTAAACTCGGGCTAGCCACCGACATACTGTGCACCGAAACGACGGGATTGGATTGCTGTGTGGGCTGACATGTGATGATGGGAAGCCTTGAGGAAACGAGCTTGGTATCGCTGCTGGTAATACATGTGCTGCATGGGGGACTGCAACGTGATGGGAGAAAGTTGGACGCTTGGATCGCGCAATTGCAGTGTCCGAGACTCCGCGTTATACAGAGCTGGTCTAGACCGTGTCTATTTTTAGTGATTATGTTAACTATTAAACTTTATGCAATTATGCCTTGACCATTTATGTTAATTGTTTCAAGTAAAATTAGATGCATGCGTCTCCTTTGCTGCAATGGCAATATTAATGGGAGCCAAGCCCATTTTCGGGATAGGGGAAATGAACTGACACATACCCCGATACATACACATAATATATCACTTTTATTTAACCTTCAACCTCCCTCCCTCCTTTCTTCCTGTCGGACTTTACCATTCGACTGACACGTCAACCCAACTTCTCTTCTTCTTTTTTTCTACTACCACTACCACTACTACTACTATTATTCATTCTCTCAACCTCATCACCAGTCACGCTCTCTGTTCCACCAGCGCAACCTTGCCTCGCTTTGAAGGATTACAGTACTATTTCGTCATAGTATTCTATGTGTACTTACCCTCTACTGTTTGCTCAATCTGATACTAGATAACCAAATCGGCTCATGACATCAACGTCACCGAGGCATACTCTACATTCCTATTTCTATCCCGTTAAATGGTATCTTCGCTGCAAACTACGAACTACGCTAACAAAGTCTCTTCGACCTGCTTTACCTCCGACTCTCCTGAAACTCACCACTACCTCGGTCGTATCACCTCTCACACGAGATCCCACGGTATTCCCTGCTCATACAAACACTCGGGATCGAGGTCCTTTACTGAGATCGACATGACGAGACTCCTTTGCGAAGGTTTTTAGTATGTCCGAGATCCTCTGCTCAAGTTGACATGACGAGACTCCTTTGCGAAGGTTTGTAGTATGTCCATGAGTCATTTCTCCTTCGCATGTCCAGAGTGATCTGTTACTGACAATCTTCACCTTGCCTGCGGTAGTCCCCTGCTCGGCGTCGAAGTTGGTAATTGAAAATTCTAATGCTTGGAGTGTGTCTGTATTTGCAATTGGGATGCCGGTGTTGTGGTCTCGCGTCCGGTTTGAATTGTGTCTCAACATTGGATAGTGTGGATAGTGCATAGATACATGGATACTGGACAGATAGATGGCGGAATAAAAGTCTCTTCAAGTATTCTTCATGATCAAAATTCTTAAGAACCGGTAGGTTATCTTTTGCATCGGAAATGTCGAACCTGGCACTGAGGAGAGATAGTTCATGGTGTCCCCAGTTTGAGCCACTATTGAATACAGGAGGAGGTGGTACAGGGTACTCAGGTTTGACAGTATTCTGCATCGCTCGGAACGTCGCGGCGCGTCCATTTCAGGGGGAAGAGGTGGACCACACATGTCACAAACCGGGGTAGAGATGCACAAACGGCATCAGACCACGGCCCAAATTCCGCTCCACATATTATATCCTGTCGTCATCAATGGGAAACAAGGGAAACGTACTTACATATACATATCTGTGCAAATTCCCGTCGGCGGTCGTCGGCGGTCGTCGGCGGTCGTCGGCGTTGTTACCCGACGGAACCGGGCCGGGCGGGGGGCATCGGGGGAGCCTTATTGGATAATTCCGGTGGGGTTGGTCACTTGGTGTCTCTCATTGGTAGGGCGATCAATCAATCAATTAGTCGTCGCATGCATCGCGCCGTCCACACATAATGAATTGCGTGTGAACAAAATCGTCAAACAAACACAACACAGACTCTCGGAGACAGTGACGTCTACGTTGGGTGCAAGTTTCGCTCGTTGCGCTTTGCATTCAGTGCAGAGTCTGTAGGAACCAACCAGAGCAGCTCGCCAAGTACAAAGTGCAAAGTAGAATTCAGGTGTAAATTGCAATTAAATTCAAAATTAACTTCCGACTCGAGAGATTCGGTGTGCAAAATCGTCAGATCTTTCACTTACAACGTGTAATACCTCTCTTTTAGTCTTTTAACTTCATACTCATCACCTATTTTCATCCTTCTCCTCGTTACTATTGTACGATTTACTTCAAACTCTTTGATATTATCATCGTTGTGGCCTTATTTGTCTCCGAATTGAATTCATTTGACAAATGACGATGACAACTATGCAAACGTTGCCGGTACTAAACCTACTTATGTCCGGTGAACGGCATTTTGACTCAGTCAAACTCGAATGCTCGACTATTCGAACGACCGTACAAGTCGAATCTGCTGATTTGTCTTCAAATATTTGAATATTTGACCACTTGCGACGAATATTCGGCTGACGAATCCGGATTTCGGGATAACTATTCGTCGAACCCGAATCCTAGCACTGCGGGGTCGAATATTTGTTTTGCCATTCACTACTTATGCTGAGGTCACAGCAGGTATTAAATCTGTTAGCCGACCTTCTCCCCGTGAAAATGATTCTGGTCGTACAACTACTAGTAAAGTTATGTCTCAGATGTCTTTTTAGCTGAGGATTTCTATGAACTTGTATACTTGTGTTGATTGCCACGCTATTCTTGGTCCGATGCGTCACACCAAAGCAGTTTCTTCTCAACCAGATTTTGGCTTTCAATAGCCTTTTGATACTTCTGCCAAGTACAAGACAAACTACGACCGAACAACAAAGACAATCCGACTTGTGTTAAGCCATGATAATACGAACCTGTTTCATGAGGCTTTGTGATGTTGAATGCAGTAAACCCGTTCGCAGAATTGATTATCCGAATTCCGTAATCAAACAGGAAGCTGGCACCAACTTCAGATCGTACCATCTTTTCTTCGTTATAACGACATAAATTCCAATAACTACCCCAAGGCATAGTTTCATATCTTTGTCCACCTTGTTGGAGTCCTCAAATTCCCATTTCCAGCAACTGTCATCATGAATCCATTTTTCGAAGTCTTGAGCCATATAGCCTTCAGGTGGAGCTAAGTCGTATCCAACATATTCCAGGTATTGACCAACTCTAATACCATCGGTGATTGGAATACGAAATGTAGTCCAATACGATCCATGCGAGGAATATCCGACTGAGCAAGAGCATGTTCAAAGAGTTGTCCAAACCTGGAATACGACTTCGAAGTTCGAACCAAGGCATAAAAGACTCCGAATAACGACGACACTTGTTCATCATGTTCTCCTTGATTTGAAAGACGTTTTGCCCTAAGACCCTTCCGACCGACCTCTCCGACCGACTCTATGGACCTTATGGGCCTCTATCAAGAACCCTTCCAAAAGATTGACGACGGACCTCTAACAGGACCCCTTCGACAATCGCTGACGGACCTCTATCACCACCTTGTTGACAACGGACGACCGACCTCTAACAGGACCTGACCATTAGGACCTCGTCGAAAAGAGATGCCGGACCTGTATCAGGACCACTCCGGCAAAACAATCTAACTGACATCCATCAGGACCTTGTGGACAACTGACGAACGACCTGTTACAACCTCTTCGAAAAGACTTCTGGAGTTACCTCTGTTAAGATCTCTGAAGATGTCTGATGGACCGCTGTGAGGACCTTTGAAAATGTCGACGACGGACCACTGACGAGACGATTGACGGACCACTGAGGAGATGATTGACTGGTGGCATGACGATGACGATGGATGAGGACCTACTAAGGACGAGGATCGACGAAGGATGATAGACAACCAACGGATGAGTGAACCGACAATCGGTGACAGATGACCGATGAGATGAAATGACGAGATTACCGACGAGATGTGATGAGATACTGGCGACCGGTGAGGATGAGATGATAGATCAGGGATGAGATGAATGATGACTGGTGAGGAACGAGGGATGAGATGACGGAGGACTGACGAGGGATGAGATGACCGATGATGGACGGTGGATGTGATGGTGGATGACCGATGAGATGATAGGACCCGTAATAGACGATGGACGACCTCATGATGACTCTGTCACCGGGTGATGTCTCGAAATGACCCTTGATCTCGATAGCTCGATGAACGATGTCGTAGATGAACCTTGATGATGAAGGACCTTGATGATGACGGGATGAAACTCGATGACTGGTCCTGTGATGACTCTGCCGGATGACCTCAAGTGATGACTTCGATTGAGACCTCGTGATGATGTGGGATGGACGACAGGGTGGATATCTTCTGCCGACGATGGATCTTAAGTGATGGGGATCTTAGGGGTGAAGACAGGATGATGCAGGACGGTCTAGGTGAATGACGTATCCATGGACGCCTCGACGGATGTGAGTTCTGATGGGATGGATAGCGACGACGTAGTTGTAAGGACCTCTGCCGATATGGGCCTCGATGCGCAATGACATGGATGACCATGACCGCGACTCGGAGTGAGATGGGTGTACACTGAGGTGGATGGAGCGGCCTCGATGAACGATGATGCCGGTGGATGAACTGAAAGAGGATAGATATAAACACCCTCGAGGGTTCATGATGGATGGCCGCTCGACGGACCTCAATGACCGAGTCGATGATGGATGACTGACAGGGATTAGGGAGGATGGTCGATGAGAATTATATTAAGTCATGTACATACATCATACATAAAAGCCAATGACCCCTAGAATAAAAGTAATCTGCCTCCACACGCAAATTCACATGACCTCCTCTGACGGACATGACATCCGTTGATGGATGGGAGAGATTGGAACGATAGTATCAATGGATGACCATGACCGACGATGCCTTGATGACTTGCAGTGGATGTCCGTCGCCGACGATGATGGATAGAGGATAACGACGATGATGGAGGACAACGTGGATGACTTCTCTTAATGGATGACGGGGATTGGAGAGGATGGTCGATGGACATTCGTCATGGCTTCCGACGTGGATGACCTCCTTTGATGGATGGGAGAGGTTTGGGAGGATGGTCTCTGTCGATGTATGACCTTGAAGGACAACGAAGTTGAAGGATGACGTTGAAGACCGAGTCTCAGCGGGAGGAGACTGGCGACGATGGTCTCAATGGATGACCAACGACGATGACCTTGATGGCTTGCAGTGGATATCCGTCGATGATGATGTCGATGATGATGGAGGACAACGTGGATGACAACGACGGTGATGGATGACTGTCGATGATGGATGACAATGTGGATGATGGATGACTGCGTGACTTTTGTGGATGAGGGAGACGGTCAGTAATGGACGTGATGATTGATGAGTTCATCTGATAACGAACAGACTTTGAGTCCAGTGACGAACGTAGCAGACGGGTCTCCAGACGCGAATAGTAGAAATTGTACATTACGGTGTCGATGGATAGCGTCCGAGTTGATGCCCGCAATAGATGACCATGAGGGACATTCTCGAGAATATGGATGGGTTAATAGATCTCAATAGATGACCATGAGGTAATTCTAGAGATATGAATTGGGTTTGCTGGATGACCGACGGTAGACCGTGTACTTGTGGGATGGTATGTGCGAATGTCAAATAGTGCTCGTACGACAATGATGAACGGCGACGAGGACCATAGACAACGAGTGAAATATGTCCGTAGCTGTTGAGGATAATTGTAGCCTCCACTGACAATGGATGCAAGCCATGATAATCCATCCACGACAATAACCACTCTCAACAGATACGCATAACGATCCCTGACGAAAGAACCCAGCGCGAATACCGATAGCAGGCGGCAGTACTTTGATACTCGCCAGTGATGAGGATTTCGTGGATCCGATTCCAAGAAGTGTCGGATGGAATATCGAATTACGTGATGGAACGAAGTAATAGATATTTTGTTGACTGCTGACGTCGGATGACCCGGAGACTTCGATGCAATAGAGGCAGAGGCGCTGAACGGTGATGACGTTCGAGGAGAGTATCGATGTTACAGGCAAGCTTCGGGGACAATATCGATATTAGAGGAACGCTTCGAGGACTTGGAGAATAGCGATGTTACAGGAACGCTTCGAGGACAATATACATTGCAGGAGAAACCGTACTTTGAACTGCTGGACAGCGATAAGGTTCGAGGACAGTATCGATATTAGAAGAAGAAGGCCTCGAGGCAATGTCGATGTTAGAGGAGGAAGGCTTCGAGGAGAATAGCGATGTTAAACGAGATACCGAACATTGAAGGGCTTGGAGAATAGTGATGTTAAAGGAGGACATGCTGGACAGCGATGAGATTCGAGGACAATATCGATATTAGAAGGAGGCTTCGAGGCAATATCGATGTTAGAGAACGTGCTGCAAATCGAAAGGTGGACGCAGCGATAGACTGAGTGAGTAGATGCGCTGATGTGATGAAGTGCGAGAATGCCGATGGTAGAGAGAAGCCATTAACGGGAATTGCCACTGAACGATGTTCTTGGCTTGAATACATCTTTAGCCGAGTCTTCATTAGCACAATCCAGAAGGATTGTACCTGAGTGACTACGCTAATCGCAAGTCAAGTCCCATGAGAATAAATCTCATTGACATGACCTGAAGATTAGCCAGACAAAAATGGAGAATACCCCTGTCGCTGCACGCGTCCCTCTGAATTCGGACGTCATCAATATCCAATCCATCCTGACTGTCACTTGGAGATGCAAGCGGAGCGTATCATATAGCAGGGATTCGCAAGTCCCAGGCCCGTCACATTGAATTAACATCCCATCTGGAATAAGCGAGATAGAAAAAGAGAATACCAACGACCAAAGATTCTGAACTCCATCATCCGACTCGAGGCAATGAGCATCCCGTCTGGAATTAGCCAGATAGAAAGAGAGAATACCATAGACCGAGAATTCTGAGTGCGTCATCCGACTCCAAGCAATTCAAAGCAATGAGCATCCCCCTCTGGAAGTTAGCGCGATAGAAAGAGAGAGTACCATAGACTAAGGAATCAGTATCCAGTCTTGACTGGCGATTAGCGAGATGGAAACGGAGAATACCATTTCAGAGAATAGCTGCGGTTCGTCTGGAAACTCTGAGTAGAATAGACCACCCAGTCATCCAGTCTTCGTTAGCGAGATGGAAACGGAGAATACCATTTCAGACAATAGCTGTGGTCCCTCTCGACACTCTGAGTACAATGAGTACAATAGACCACATGATCGACGGCAGTCATCTGCATTAGCGAGATAGAGAGAAGATGCTCACCGACTTGGGGAGGAAACTGCAGACAATGTTCAACGAACTCGACGCATTCGTTTATCCCATGTTCTTCGACCGACACAATCGAGCTGTCCTGGCCCAGTCTTCGTTAGCAAGATAGAAAGAGAAAATACCGACGAGAATACTATATCCGCACAAGCTACTTCCCGTAGAATCGGAGAACCATGTTGTAAGACCTGAACAGGAGTGCTGTCAAGGCCAACCGAAGCGAGGACGAACGGACGAGCAAGGAGGATGAAGATCGAAGATAGATAATTGATTTTCGTAGATGGATGGAGACAATACTGAATTGAAATGACCAAAGGCAGCGAACTAGTAGTACAGGTGGCAATGAAGATGGTGTTGGACTGTTTATAATACAGCAGTCACAACCCTTATTGCCATGAACCCTAATCTCCTAGCCAATAGGAAGTCGAACGAAATACTGAGCGAAGCAAAGTAGCAAATAACGAACTTAGTTGAATAAGTGTGAGCGAAGCGAACACGAAAAGCTTAGTTGAATAGCTGTAAGGCATTACACATGTCACCAGAATATGCATTTTTCTTCGTGAGCACAGAAACAGAGGAGAATACAGATGGTCCGTAGTGACTCTGATTTAGTCCTAAAGTCAGTACAGTGAGAGAGGGAGTGTACTTCTGAAAGAAATGACGCGAATATGAGAGAGTGCTGTAATCGGATTTATTGAGGAATTCGAAAGAGCAAAGGACAATACAGAGAGTCCCGCAGTCCTAAATGTCAGTATCATCAGAGATGAGCGTACCTCTGACAGAATAATTTGCGCTGGAAAGCGAGCGTGCAGATTCAGCAATAGGATGTAGAGAAAACGACGATGTTGGCAATCCTGGAATACTGAATTAGTATGATCAGAGAGGAGCGTACACTTCCATAGAATAAATAATTCGACGAGCGGCACTCCAGTAATCAGATATATGGGGACACCGTGAATAAACTGAATTAGCATGATCAGAGAGGAGCGTACGTTTGAGAGGATAGCATGAATATAGTGATGACAAAACCGAGAATACGAATATTTGATGAGTCCTAAGCACATCAGTATCATCGGAATGGGGCGTACCTCCGATGAAAGACAGAAGTTTGGGACGACAATACGGAGATTTTTCAAATCCTACAATCAGATCATCAGAATGGAGCGTACCATCAGTGACAAAATGTAAAATACGAGAGCGAGGACAATACAAAGAATCATAAAGCTGGAATGTCAGCATCGTCAGGAGATGGAGTACCTTTCTTGAGAAAACGATGATGCAAGCATGGCACTGCAATAATCCAATCTCAGAACAGTATGTAGTGGTGCAGAGTTTGAGAGGAGCGACGACAATACAAAAGATTCCTGGACCTGGAATGTCAGCATCGTCAGGAGATGGAGTACCTTTCGCCAGAAAATGACAGGGCAATCATTGCGCTGGAATAATGTCACAGCGCTAGCTGATGTGGATGTAGATGTGTTCTGAAAGACCAGTCGGAATACGGAGAACGCGCACAATCGTTGAATGAATAGCGGACTTAGGTCTTGAGAAAGTCTGGTTGTCTGACGAGAGCTGTGTCATGCTGAATAGATGAACTTGAAACCGAGGAATTGTCAGAGCGATGCCATCTAGAGTCAGCTTATCGGTGTGAGGAGAGTAGCTGCGGAGAATATAGTTTCTTCTTGCGTATCGTCGGAATATGGCTCACGAAGTTCCGCCTGTTGGATACAGGGTCACCGAAACCCGACGATATTGGACACTCATCTACAGTTAGCTCGTTCGGCGTGAGGAGAGTACCTGCTGAAATACAAGTGTATCGTCGGAATACAAGGTCACCGAATCTCGACGATACCGGTAACGCTGAACTAGAATCAGCTTGTTGGAGGCGAGGAGAGTACTTGTGAAGACATTGGTCGGAATAATACGATTGCGCAAAGGTCTCGTTGTTCTTGGTTCTGTCTACTGTTAGCGGTGCATGAGAGATCTGTACCTAGAGAACTGGAGAGAATACCACTGAACCCAGCGGCAATGAGTGATGCATCAACACGATTGACGTATTGATGTTTGGAATGGAGGAGATGCCCACGAGAATTCCAAATGTCAGCTTGCGAGCAGAGGGGGGGGTACCTGCAATTCTTGCGGCAGAAAGGAATAGCGGATAAGGATTCCTGCAGTCAGCTGGTTGAGAGAGAAGAGTACCGTGGATAATAAAGGACTGCATTCCGAGAATTTAGAATTTCTGGCTGAGAATTATGAAAACGAGGATTCTGACTGAGCATTCTGATAAGTATTGAGGACATGATACTTATCACAGGAACCAAAGCTTGTATCTTTGACAAGAGGAATTGGAGATACCGAGAGATCAGGACGTTTGTGAACATAATGATGAAGAGGAGGACAAGGTTCGTGAAATCCATAAACAAGATTCGAGGAATAGTAGGAGGAAGACCAGGAACAGGATAATCGGTGTAAGTTAGCACAGGTAAAGGTGCACGAAGTTGAAGTTGTTGAGAAAATTGGTAGAAAAGAATCTCCGAGTGGAAGTCTGAGCGGAGGGAAAGTAGACAAAAGGTGAATAAAATTTTCCCGAAGAAATTTCTGCTCCGCCAGGTTTTGGGTTGTGCACTGTACTCATCCACGTCAGTGTTGATTCCTTATTCTTCCTCAGGTGCAAGATTATCTTGAGTCAAACTAACCATTAAGAACGAATCAAAAGCACGGGTACGTATCCGTCATAGCCTGTGCTGCAGTTTGTTGACTCTGGGGTTGCCATAGATCGGTCTCTCATAGTCTCGATCTTTTCGAATTCGTCGGAAGCAGATTTTTTCTGAAGTAAAGATCGAGCAGCCTTTGTAGGTCTACCCGTAGTCTCGGAGGATGCTTTTGTATTGGTAGATGATTCGAATCCTCTTCGTGGTCGGATTCCACAGACTCGGTCGCAAGTTGAGTGGATTTGAGAGGCTTCTTTGTGCTGTTGACGAGACTGGACTTCTTGATAAGAGACTCCGGCTTTGGCTTGGCTAATAGGAGCTGGTGCTAAGAATTGCAGCGGAAGGATCGGAGAGTTCTGGACGACTTGGAAGGAGAGAATATCTTGCCTCGTTTGCAGAATCTACCATTAAAAGATATTTGGTTGAGGATTTAGTACCATCGTTAGCATTCAGGGGATCGGTATCGACAGGATTCAACTGGCTCATCAATTAGCAGTGAGAAACAGTCAACCTGACATTGCGTTTTATTCATCACTAACGACGCAGGATATCTCCGTTGTTGTGTTCCCTAGTAAGAATCAGTTGCTTCATGGGAACAAAGTAACCGCGATTCTCGGTGAACTTGAGATATTGCTCTGGCTTATCGACTGCTACAAATCAGAACAGTAACAGAACACAAGGACAATTACATTTCCACATGGTGTATTCGATGAGTAATAATAGTCGCGTTCGACATCCTAAAACCGTCAGAGATTTCTCGCAGATGTCAACCTGATTGACAGACTGGTGCCAGGTTCAATGAGAACTCGCACTCGAGCGTTGACTTGACAAACTTGCAAGTGTGCGTTGACTTGTTAAGCTTCCGACTTTGTTTTCGAAACGAGAAAATTGGGTAGGATAAGTGCTTGCTCCGGCCTAGAATTTCAACAAGTTCATTGCAATATGCCTCTTCACGTTGATTATCCGCTTTATCTAGACAGTAAGTTATACTTCAAGCAAGATTATTACCGAACCCATCATAATCAATGTCTGCCTCATTAGGATTCCGATTGAGCTCATGATCTCCCTTATCTTCTATGTACAGGAGCCCAAGACATCACATGTTCTTGCGTACGACGATAACGATCCAAAGAATCGACATGACCGCCATCATAGTCAGGGTCTCCTTCCTCATCCTCAATAACAATCGGTTCATCATTAATGAATTGCTCGACTTCATCAATCTGGTCATCTTCATAGATGTGATCTTCTTCACCGCTGGGGAGTCGTTCCGCAGAAATGATATCACGGTCATTACCAATTCCCAGCAAAGTATCTCCATCATCTTCTACAATTAGATTGATCATCATTCAAGATTCTCACCTATATCTTTATCATCATCTTCATTTTCATTGTCGTTGGGTTGCTCACGAGAAGGCTTCGGATGGTGAATCTTGCGCTTGATCTCCCTATTCTCGCATTCCGATCGATTTTGGAGAAGCCAGAGTGGTGCTCAATCGTTCTCAGTACGCCTCAAAAAGGCAAAGTCACGCTTCAACTAACAGATAAGCAAATGTGTAATTGGGTATTGTACTTCTTGGATAGCATTAGCTATACATACAGTAGACTTTTATTTAAAGAAAACATTTTTATCACACTCCGTCGGCCAGTACCATAATCCACTGGGGCTGAGAGCTTGTACTTGTCGTAAACTGCACGAATGCGAGACTTCAATGTCGAATGTACTCCATCTGGATACTTGATAATAGAACGGAATTTTCCCATTGTCATAGGACCCTGCCGTTTTGAGATAACTTTCTGGGAGATTTCAAAGGTTTGCTGATGACTAAGTTCTTGCCTGCTAACGCCGCATTCACTGCTGTGGAAGTGCAACTCTCAATAGAGGGACGACTTGGCTTTGTTGATGAGCTGCGATGCTTGACCGCAGAACGACGGGCTCGAGGGGAGCGGTGAACTTGTGGGGAGTCATGTGCTGCGTGACGAATTGTAGTAGAGTAGCTCGAGCTGCCACTGCGGGATTTGAATTGAGACAAACTTCAAGTTTTTTGCGACGGATTGATCGTAGATTGTGTGGATTGGAAATGTTTTGATATTCTTTTAGTGGATTCGTTCCCAATTCTCTGGTTTCTGATATTAGAAACGACGACAACGGAGGGTACGATCGTTGTCTCCAACCGAACTTAGATGTGGACTCTTTCGATTCTTTAAGTTGAGCCAACGCCATCTTTGTAAGGTCGTTTGTGAACTGGGTCGTTGAGGTCGAGCTGAGTCATTTCGTTCAAGATGAGAAAAGGGTAGACATAAGAAGATGGTGCGGTGATAGACATTGTGTCTTGAGAAGACTCCAAAGTTTGCCCGAAGTCAGCCCCAAGTAACGAGGGTTAGGTTTGCTCGATTTGGGAATATGGTGAAAATCGGCTAAGTCCTTTTACAATTGACCATTGCGACGACAATCGGCGTTCATCATGCCTCGTGAACGATGGATATACTGCAATTGCCAAATCATTTACAGGGAGAAGGCAGATTTGTTTCGAGGTCTACATACCGTTATAGGCATCAAGAAGCCTTGCAAAATCTCGTCGACTCTCAGCAATTCGTGGCAAAACAATCCTCTGATTCCGCCCCAAGTTCGGATCATCCAATGCATGACAGCAGTCCAGGGACCGCAAACCAATTGTTGGACGGGGATCCTGTTGATGGATAATAGGAAAAGTAAGATCTAGTTGTTAAAAGTACTGATAATAGGTCCTTTCGACGATATTCCTTTCGATGAAATACGGCATGCATTCGATCCCCGTGGCGGGCATATGGAAGTACAATACCCAAGCGACAATCCCCTCTCAGGTGCTATGCAGTGGGAAGTTGGAGGAGATGAAGGGTTTTTAATTCAGACTTTTATGGCTTTTGAAACGAAGACTTGAGCATGCTTCAAGGTCAACTTCCATTTCTACCCCAAGCTAACGACAGACATTCCTGCAGAATCTTAGACTCTCCAACTCTTCGAGCTTTTACCATGGAATTCATTTCACAATGTCATCGATAACGCGTTTGGCTCCTTACAACGTATTTTGCCCAAGTATGCCTCGAATAGCACGAATCATGATCCAGAAGCAGAGGCTGATGCTCCAAGTTCGTTTCCTCTCTTATCGAAGTCCAAGCGTTCAGCTTTGAGATATCTCCGGGATCTTACGGGATTGTTACCACAATAGTACGATTGCTGTCCTCGATCATGTTATGCATTCACTGGTGGATACCATGATCACAAATCCTGTCCATGTGGAGAATCTCGATTCATTTCGCCAAACTCAAAGATTCCCAAAAAGCAGTTCTGCTATCTCCCTCTCGTTCGTCGTCTTCTCCTATATTATACCAATCTAGATCGAACCCACCAGTATCAAACCTATCCTTCATAGTTGTACCGCACTCGATTTGACGGATGGATAGACTGTTGGCACGGCACTCTTTACAAACAAAATTACCATAATATTGCCGATGCTTGACATTTGATACTTGCTCTTATGTTAGACGAAGTTCAAGTTGTCAGCTAAAAGACCCACAACGTCTGGACTATTCTCATCATCCAATTTACCTGAGGAAATCAGATACAAAAAGGAAAACTTGATCAGCATTGGCATCATTCCTGGGCCAAGAGAACCGTATGACTTCGAGTCATTTTCCAGCCAATGTTACAAGAGTTACAACGGTTGAAAGAAGGAGTAAGAGCATGAGATGGGTGCCGTAAGGAATGGTTCATACTCGCTGCTTCTGATGTACATGATGGGGTCAACCTGCTATTGCTTCTCTGATGGGAATGAAAGGACCGAGAGGAAAACGCACATGCCGGATGTGCTCCTTCGAATGTGTAAAGGCTCGACACGGATACATCTTTCCTCTCACAAGCCCTTTAAATGCTCCGCGGAATGTGATTCCACGTGGATTACGATCCATTGGACTTGCCATATCGACAAAACCTGAGGTATTATCACAACATTTGTTCAAGTGCTAATTCACTAGAGAAAGAATATATGTACAGAGTCGTCGCTCAGAAGAACACAGACGTCTTTCGAGATACTGGTATCGGATAAATGTCGACACTAATGTCCTTGAGCGCCATTCACTTTCGAAAGTCGTTCGGTATTTGAATACACCTTATATTGGAGGGAGTTGTAAAGTTAATTTTATCTCTTTGGATGGGACTTCATTCCACGGCCGTGCCTGATTCATATTATTTGATACGTACAATTGTTTGGGCTGAGATTGGGCTTGCGATGAGACGAGCGAGATTTACGGTTCCGTGTGTATGGTCGAGCGCCTCGAGACATTTATAAACATCATAAGGGATTCAAAGCGGTGGAGTATTGGAGTTAGTTGACATTCTATTCGATTCTGTTATTGTATGAGAATCTCCCAGATGTTTTCCTGGAACATTGGAGTAGGTATATTTCCGTTTGGCTAATTTTGAGATTGATACTTTAGACTTCGATGTGCATTCATGTCACTCGTTGGTTGGCAAATTACGACCGAGCAATTGGAAGACCTGAGGGTACAGTTAGCACTGTTCGCCCAGCAATTCGAAGATCTCCTTATGAGGGTACAGCTAGCACTGTTCGCCCAGCAATTCGAAGATCTCCTTATGGACGTCAATACAAGCGACTTGCTTGCGTGACTTCAAATATACACGGACTATTGCACCTGGCGGATTACATCGAATGCTTGGAACCTTCACATAGGCAGTGGTCATTTTCCCATGAAACGGTTTTGTGGATGCTGAACCCAACCTCTGGCACGGTCTAAGCTTTCTTTTGACGAGGGTCTGAGCAACGGCATGATACTAAACATGTATCTTCAAATGGCACCATTTTGTCGAAACTGGAAGCTGGAATTTGATGCCGACCATCAGGAGATTGACAGTCATGAGGAGAATAATTGGGAATGTGATGAGGACAGTGAAGACAAAAAAGAATTTCAGTTTGGAAATATGAATGTTGATGGAGATTTGTACTCTGTTTCTGAAACGAATGACGATGACGAGACGATCGGAGATGAACTGAATGGGAAGATGAAGAAGATACTGCATTCGAGTGGCGAAACAGGACAGATTGCGTCTACGGAACTCTCCTACATCCCATTAAACATCGGTTGTCAAACATCCGGCTGCTCAAATTTCGCAGATACTACACTTTCCTTTGCGGAAGAGACATTGCTGCCAACAATATCCCGTCACAGGAAGCAATCCTTTTCACCAACTTTCTCTCGGACAAAGGGGAAGTAATTGGATTGAAGTACGATCTCAGAGTAAGAGCAGACATGTCCGGAGTAACTCCTCGATTCGCTATTGGAATTTACGACCGAATGGATATTATTCCTTTGGTCAGGTTCTGTGCTCATTATCTAGCCTTTATCGATGAGTTCACCCCTTTAGATGAAATCTATGGTTTCATTCGTGTTCTGCACTTGGACTCAGCAGGCATTCGGAGAGTGTGTACGCATAGACTGAGAAGCATGCATGGAAGGATTATGGATCTTTCAGTAGTTGGCGGCTTGATTGGAATGATCAAAGTAAACAGAATTTGGTGGATATTGGATCGTGATCAAGATGCTTCATACGACGCAATTGTTCGAGATCAATTAGTCAACGATTGAAGATGTATTCCTGCACATTGCAAACGTGTTTTCAGCATACCCGACATCTCCCGACATCTTCAAACCCGACACCCGATGTTCAACTCGAATTTAACAGGTCAATAGAAGTATACAAGGCGGGAAAGATGACATGACTCCAAACAAAGCCTTCCCTCATCAAAACGTAGCCCTTGTGGTTTTCCCGTTGCTGACGTGGGTAGGCCCGCGTCGGAGGTCCATAGGAAGGAACCTGCGTATCTTTCCTAGGTTTAGATTTTATATAGTAGTCGCAACAGCTACCTAGCAATTTGATCTTGTTTGCCATCATACGAGTTTTTCAACGCTATCTGGAATCGGCTGGATGAGAGGACAAACTTCTCAATTGCCCAGCAGGGAATTTGTTTGCATCTCAATTCTATTCACATCTGAGATGTCACGTCAGATCCACATATGACACTTCTCATTAGTCACCGTCGCCGCACACCAAGAGCTTCAGATGAGCGCCTAACTTTCTCATCTCCCTCTATGTGTCATTTGCTCGTCTTCAACTCTACCTGCATTCTCGGCGTGAGTGTCTTTGTAACTCTCTTGTCCTCTGTAGGTATCGTGAACTTTGTGTAGCGTGTAGAGGTAGCTGAGATGGAGTGAGATCAGGCGATTTTTGCAGCTGCAATTGAGTGAGTATGAGTAGTGTAGAGAGTTGAGTTATGAGATACAGCAGCAACGGAGATAGAATAGTATTCACTTCTAGGCCAATGCAAAGAGTGCCAAATGTTCTAGAATATCCTAAAAAGATCAGAGAAAAAGAGGAAGAAACTCTTGAGATTATTAATTCCCATTTGATTTGTAAGAGAGAAAGTTCCAGAAAGTTCCAGAAATGGAGATAAGATCGGAGTTTGTAGCGCATTTCTAAGCCGAGATAGAGAATAGCGGAGTTAGAGATAACTCCATAATAGAGTTGGCTTCACATTTGTAAAGTTTCAGAGAAGAAGCCTTGCATTTAGTTGTGAGATGGTTGAAAACCCTTGCTGGCGGTGGCGATCTCAAAATCATCAAAAAGTGGTGATCTTGATTCCCACCATGAACCATGAATTTTCCAGGGGAGTAAGGCGGAGTGAGAAGCATCAGTGAGGCTCGTAATCTAATGGATTATATGCGAGTGTGAGCGAGTTCATTGCATACAGAGTGGCTATGGATCTAGCTTTATATATACATGAGATGGAGGCGCAGAAATTGCCAGAATATTTCCAACAGGC